>Ga0137465_1000032_pt1 | contig 130321 bp, 103 predicted proteins | sample EasRivERMGT828_2_FD_104906 | JGI IMG/M metagenome (GOLD analysis project Ga0137465, IMG submission 104906) | Soil microbial communities from meander-bound floodplain in the East River, Colorado, USA - East River MetaG ERMGT828_2 | ecosystem: Environmental > Terrestrial > Soil > Floodplain ... | reverse complement strand
GCGCCGAGCGCCACAATCCTTATTCAATAGCCACGCTGCGCATTAAGCTCGCCCGTGCGTTGATCCGGCAACTTCCGTGTTGCCCTTTTTGTGGGCCAAAACGTTTATAACACAGTAGTACTATGAAGCTGTGAAGGAATTGGAATTTCGTAATATCAGCAATACGCTGGTGCCTGCTCAATTCCTTCACGTCTTCTATGGCCGCGCGTTTTTCTGCGAATCAGCGAACGACGCGCGGTCTATGACCGCCCGCGATTTACTCTATTTCTCCCTCGTCTACTCGCATCCGATGAACTCTGGTGCACAGCCACGCCATCAGGCTGCCAAGCGCGACACAGGCCATGACCGCGCCGGCAAACGCTGCATCCACGCCCGTAGCCCAGACCAGCGTCGGAGTGTTCGCGGAAATCTCCCACTCCGGCCGGCCTGTCGTCCAGTGACGCGTGAGCGAAAACACATTGCCCAGGGCGTGCAGGGTGAGTGACGGCAGGATGGAGTTCGTGGCCCAGGTCATGCCCCCGTACACCGCGGATACAGCGACGTAATACGGCAGCATCATGAACACAGCTGACGGCTGGCTCGAAAAATTCGGAAAGTGCAACAGGCCGAACATCACGCCGTTGACAAGTATGGCTGTCGCCAAACCGTACTGCCGCTCGATGGGGCCCTGCATGTAACCGCGGAATCCCGCTTCCTCGGTGACTCCAGCCACGACCGACGACATGACCAGCAGCAAGAACACCGTCAACGACGGCATGCCTTCAGGCAGAGTGATTCGCGCCGATTCCGGCATCGTTACCAGCCTGGCCATGATCGCGAGCAGGGCCATGATGGCGGCAAACCCGATGAGGCCCGTCACGAGCGACATTGCCCACACATCGGGTGACACCCGGTTGGCACGCAGGTTCGCGCGACGCGTTGCCGCCTTGTCGCGCGACCCGAGCCGGCCGCCGATATATTGCCAGTAGAACCAAAGGTAGACCGCCATCGGCACGATGGCCCACGGCACGACCGGGAGCACGCGCAGGTTCGACCAGGCAAGACCGCCAATTGGCGGAAGCCCAATCCAGGGCAGGCTGCCACCGAGCAACACAGCAATCCCGGCGAGTATCGCTAAAACGACGGTTGTCATGCCGGCTGATCAAAGAACATCACGATACCTTTCTTACTGGAAACTTATTGGCGAAGCCAAAGGACCCGCTTCTGTGCAGTGTCCAGCAAAACTTCCCAGCGCTCGGTTTGCTCGAACAGTGCTTCTATGTACCGTTGAGCGACGCCGCACTGTTCGGGCGAACCATAGAGATCTTTGTGGACAACGACCACACGGATGTCATGTTTGATCAGCGAATCCAGAATATCTGTCCGGAGATCAGCCCCATCTTCGGCGGTGTATGTCCATATGGCCTCGCGCGGCTCAAAGTAGCACTGGAGTTTTCTGAGTTTGTCGGTCAGCGTACGCGACTCGGTATGATCGCCCGACCAGTGGATATACCCCATCACGATCGGGCGGTCGTAATGCAGCGAATACATATCGTAGCGCGAGCCGTACCACCACGATGAATACGCCGGCAGGTCCAGGACGGCGCTTGATGGTTTCGATTGAACCGCTGCGACAAGATCCGCTTCTTTAAGAGTGGGGCTCATCCTGAAATTCATCGGCAACCGTTCGGCCGCAACGAGCAGGCCAAACGCCAGAAGCACACGCCAATCACGTGCCCGTTGCTGCAGCAACAGGAGCACAAGCAATGTGATTCCCAGATAAAGCACAACGTAGAAGCGTCCGGGCTCGATGACTCCGCGATACGGCAATATCTTAAACAAAAGACCGTATGGCCAGATGCCGAGCGCCATGACACCCAGCAGCGCGGTCGACGACAACAACACCCATGTTGTGGAGGTGCGCGGAAGGAAGATGACTGCAGCAACGAGCGCCAGCATTTCGAAATAGCCGATGAACACCGCGTACTCGATCCAATCGCGGGTTGCGTTTGAAACCACGGCGACGACGCTGGGAACGTATGCGTTTGGCATAACGAAGTTGACGGGCGGCACGGCGATGAATTCATTCGCCGGTAAGATCGTCTCGCCGCGCAGGAATTGAGTGAGCTTGCGCCCCTCGAGCGGAAGAACAATAGCCAGCGTCAGCCCGGCTGCCAACAGCAGCAGCGCCTGACGACGTGCCAGCAGCCGGAACAAGCGCTGCAGGAAGTCACGTTTGAACACCAGGAGGGCTAGCACTACAAATGGGAGCGCGCCGGACAGGATCAGAGGATATTGAAGGGAAGAAAGCGTCAACAGCGACATCGACAAGGCGAGCAGCACGAAGTCTCTAGCCCGGCCATCGTCGCGTACGATTCGATACACCGCGCAGAAGAACAGAGGAAACCCGGCCGTTACGATCAAGTTGACATGCCCGCCAAGCCTGGCCAGTGAGTAAAAAGACAGACCATACATGATCGATCCGATCAGCGCCGGTCCTCGTCCGAACCAGGTCCGAAAAGCAAAGTAGCTTCCCGCCAGGTTGAGGAAAACGAGAATGATGATGGACAGGTTGAAGACCAGAATCGGATTTGCGAAAAAAACGTACAGCACCAGGCCAATCGTTATGAACAGCATCGAATCGGCCGCGCTTTGAAAGTCGATACCGCCCGGATACCGCCAATAGTCGGTTTTTCCCAATGGAAAACCACCGGTCGATATCAAACGCTTGGCGAGATACTGAATACCGATGAAGTGATAGTTGTCTCCGCCGTCACCAATCACCGCAGTCGTGAGATGAGGCAGCGCCGGCAACGTATAGATCAGCGTCAACACGATCAGGGCAGCTATTGTGAGCGCAGACGAGGCTCGCATGGGCGGCGCTTATTCTCCATCATTCCGCCCTTTCTTCCGTTGGGCAAAATTTCGCGATCGTTTATCATCCGCCCTAAGATGACCGATCAAAGCCGTAAAGAAACATCCCAGCACTTGCCAGTCTCGCTGCGACTGAAGGATGCGGTCCGCCAGATCAGGCAATCCTATGAATGGGCACTCCGAAAGGACAGGCCGGCGCCGTTCTTTCTCGTGATCGGCGCGGGCGTCTCTGTGCCACAGGTGCCGCTCGCGGCGGAAATCATCCGGCGGTGCCGGGAAGTGTGCGGATCAGCGGAAGCCCAGCCTGTGGGAACGGCCGTTTCCAGTGAGTATTCCCGCTGGTTGAATGAAGCGTTTCACGCACCTGAGATGCGGCAGGATTTTTTCCGGGAATTGATCGAAGGCAAACCGATTCCGACGGCTCATTTGCGTTTAGCCCACCTGCTCCTCGGCGAAGGAATGAAGCAACCCTTCACGAACCTGGTTGTGACGACCAACTTCGACAACTTCCTGTCGCGTGCTCTGAATCTGTTCGGGAAGGAACATGTGCTCTGCGATTCACCGAGCACGGCTCCGCGGCTCGTGCTTTCCAACCCCGACCTGCTGCAGATCGTGCACGTGCACGGTTCGTACCAGTTCTACGACATCAAGAACCTGAGTGATGAACTTCAGGGGGCGGCGGCGCTGTCGGATGAAACGACCGCGACGATGAGTTCCCTGCTCGAGTCGCTTTTACGCGACCGGTCACCGATCGTCGTGGGTTACGGCGGTTGGGACGGCGACGTTTTCATGTTTTCCCTTAAGCGCCGGCTGCGCGGAGGAGGGTTGCCGCAGCCGCTATATTGGTGCTGTTACCGTCGCGGCGATTGGCAGATGTTGCCCGACTGGCTGCAAAGAGACCCCAACATCCGCTTCATCGAGCCCGATCCTCCTCAGACGGCATCCGGTGCTGCGCGATCTGAAACCGCAAATGTGAGTCCGGCGCTGTTGCAGGAGGCCGGGATGTCCGGCGCAAACGAACTGGACGCCCAGGTCGTGTTCGATGAGATCATCCAGTCGTTTTCAATTCCTGAACCGGCATTGACGAAGAATCCAGTCGCCTTTTTTGCCCGTCAAATGGACCAGAGCCTCCCCAAAGAGGAGGCGAATGGTGGCACAGCCGACCCATACCGGATCAAGTCGGCGATCGATGAAATGAGAGCTGCTGCGAAATGGGTCGAAGAGTACCGCCTTCAACGCAGCGTCGCCGAACAGGGATTACAACGCGTGCGTGAGCGCCTGCGTGAGGCCAATTACTCGGATGCTATCGCGGCGATTCTGAACATCGAGCTCGAGGATTTGACTCAAACGGAATGCGACGAACTCCTCGAGATTGCACTGGAAATCGTGGAATCTGCCACGTTTTCGAGGACCTACTCGGAGCAGTCGCTGGAAATGCTTCGATGGATCGAGAGGCTCTTGCCCAGCGTTACGCCCCGCACCGACACGACCAGGCGCGCTGCTGTCGCGCAACGCATGGCTCCGATGGCCCTAGTGGCTCTCGGGCGCGGCAAAGAGGCAGGCGAAGCAATAAGGCATTATGTCGAGACCGCACTACGGAGTGACGACTCTGAGATCTGGTTGTCGGCACTTCAACTTCTGATTGGCCTGGCCTCGGTACTCCTGGAATCAGACCCTGCCACCGCCGACAAATACCTTCACTTCGCCGTTGCAAGTTTTGGTCATCTAAAAGAGGAAAAGCTCCAACCGGCACTTGGCGCAGCCTACGCCGTCAGGGCCATTCTGCTGGATACATTGAAGAACTACGAACAATCACTCGAAGCGAGCGAAACATTCCTCTCGGATTTCGCTCACCTGCCCACCGTTGTCACTTTCGTCCCTAGAGTAATCGTCAGCAAATCGGGGGCGCTGGGAGAGCTCGGACGGCATTCCGAGGCTCTCGCCGTAGCTGACGAAATGATTTCCCGATTCGGCGCATCAAGCGATCAAGCAATTCGCGATCAGCTGGCACGCGTGTTTGTAAGAAAAGCGGTTCTCCAGGTTCACTTCAATCGTCAGACGGAGGCTCTTAACACCTACGACGAGCTCGAAAAGCGGTTCGGCGAAAGCGCCGAACTATATATTCGTGAACAAGTTGCCCGCGGTATCGTGAACAAAGGCATTCTGCTTGGAGAACTCGGACGAACCGATGATGCGATCTCCGCGTTCGATAGTGTTGTGCTGCGCGTTGCCGACGCGCCCGAACCGGGCCTGCGGGAACAAATCGCCCGCGCCCTGGTGAATAAAGGCATCGTCCTCGCGCGACTCCAGAAGCACGATGAAGCGATCGAGGCCCATTGGGAGGTCGAACGTCGCTTCGGTAACGCTACGGAATCGTCGCTCCGCATCCAGGTCGCCTTTGCATTTGTGCTCCGAGCTGGCATTCCGGAAGACCTTGGCCGCGTTGCTGATGCGATTACCGTTTACGAAGATTTCGAGCGGCGATTCGGCGATGCGACTGAACCCGCTATCCGTGAACAGGTAGCTGTCGCCCTGCTCAGCATGGGCGCACTAAAAGGCCGGCAAGGGGACACCTCGGGCGAAATCGCGGTGTACGAGCGGCTTGTCCAGCGCTTCGGCGAAACCGCCGCGGATTCCGGTATGCACGACTATGTGGGGAACGCGCTCAACAGGATCGGTTACCATCTCCTCTGCCGCGCGAAGGCAGAGTGGCGCAAGGATGACGCGAGCCAATTCCTCGCAAGGTTGAAGGAAGCCGAGAACAAGATTGACGAGTCACTCAAGTACCGACCTGGCGAACCAATCACGCTGGGAAACAAAGGCTACCTCCGCTTTCTGCAGGGCCGCACCGACGAAGCGTCGCAGGTGTTGACCGAGGCGATCCGTTTGGGTGGTGAAGACCTCCGGAACGCGGAACTGGCAGACGCCGATATCAATCCGATACCGCTCGATGAATCCTTCAAGACCCTCGTGCGCGGAATCGTCGTGGACAGCAAGGCAAATGTCAGCGGCACGCACTGAATCACGGCAGTCGGCATAGTCCTTGACAGAACTCCGCCGGCTGACCTATCACACCCGCTCATGCAATTGCGGATCAACTTCAAGTCCGGCCAGCCCATTCACCTGCAAATCATCGATCAGGTTAAAGCTGCAGCCGCATCCGGCGCGCTGCGCGCAGGCGAAGGACTTCCTTCCGTAACGACACTGGCGGCGGACCTGCGGGTGAACCGGAACAGCATTGCGAAGGCCTACGCCGAGCTCGAAGCCATGGGCCTGATCGATACCATTCCAGGCAAGGGATCGTTCCTGCGCGACAGCCAGACACCATTGCGCAAGGAAGGCCGCCGCAAACTCCTGATGGCGGAGATCGATAAGACGATTGTGCAGGCCCCGCAGGTGGTTCAGAAGACGCTGATGTATTCCCTGCTGACGGCGGTCCTTGCCGTCGTTTATCTGGGGCTGGTTCTCGGCGTCGGTGTTCTTATCGTCCGAACCGGTGTGGTCCGTGGCGAAACTGTCACGGTGCTTTCGACGGTCGTGCTGTTTGCGGTGTTCATGCCGCTTCGGAATCGCGTTCAATCGTTTGTCGATCGTGTTGTGTTTGCAAAGCGATATGAATTTCTTCGAACTCTGGAGTCGATCAAGTCGGAGCGTGTGGCTCAGCCCGACCTCGATTCGTTCATGACCCGAGTGGTCGAGATGGCAGGCGCAGCTCTCCATGGCGACGTTGCAATCGTTCGGGATTACTCCGAAATGCTATCGTTGGTTGACGCGCATCCATCGCTTCGATCTTCCCGCGCGCCGGTTCCGGCCCGCGGGAGTCTTCTGGTGCCTGTCATTTCGGACGACGAGTTCGTCGCCGTATTGAAGTTCACACGAAGCGGGCCGAACCAGTTATTCGACAACGAAGACTCGCAGTTCCTGAACGCCGTCGCCGAACAGGCCGCAATTGCCGCCAATCAATTCCGCCTGCGCAGGGAGAAACAGGAAACCGAATACGCTCTCGAGATCCAGCGTGGCCTGCTTCCGCGCGAGATTCCCCAACTCCCGGGCTTTTCGATCGCCGGAGCCTGGCAGCCTGCAAGGACGGTCGGCGGAGATTACTACGATGTCTTCAAACTCGACAAGTTGAAGATTGCGCTGGTCATCGCGGATGTGTCGGGCAAAGGCATACCTGCGGCCATCCTTATGGCGAACCTGCAAGCCACCGTGAAGGCCTATGCAACACCGGATTGCGCGCCGAAAGACCTCTGCCAGAAGGTCAACCGCGCCGTCGCGAACAGCATCACGACAGGAAAGTTCATCACGTTCGTTTTTGCGATCCTCGATTCGGCAGCCTGTTCGCTGACGTACACAAATGCCGGACATTGCCCGCCATTACTCGTGCGTCAGGACGGATCGTGTCTTTCGCTGGGAGCCGGCGGTACTGTCCTGGGACTCTTCGCGGACTGGTCGTATGACCAGGCAACGATCGATCTCCGTGTCGGAGATCGTCTGGCCATGTTCACAGACGGCGTTACTGAGGCAACAAATCCCGACGGTGACGACTACGGTGACGATCGTCTGATCGAAATTCTGAAGACGCATCCTCCGGCTCATGCGACCGGTCTGCGAGAAACCATCATGCGCAATGTCGCCCAGTTCTGCCGCGAAGACTTCAACGACGACGCGACGCTCCTGACCGTAGTGGTCAATTCGGGGTCAGACGAATCGAGCTGATAAGACAACCGTCCGACCCCGAATTAACCATTACCCCTGACGAGTATGGATTTTTTCTACATACTTTGTGCACACGCCCTATCGAGGATGGTTTGGGCGGCGCTTTTCCTATGCCGATTCAAGCAGATAGTTAAGCCTTTAGATTGGCGTCAAAGCTGCTTAACGCCACCACATGCGGCAGCGCGGCAATATCGCAATACTCTGTGCACCGACGGCCCTCGGGTTGTGGTTTTTCTACGACTTCGCCCTGAGGTACCTGACATCCGAACCCCATCAATTCGGGATCTACCAACCCCGGCATCAATGGCTCTACGTGCACATTCTTGCCGGGATGGTCGCGTTGTTGATTGGTCCGGCGCAGTTGTGGCTTGGTATGAACAAGCGCACGGCAATCCTTCACCGGATTCTGGGAGTGCTTTACGTGGTGGCCGTCGGCGCCGGCGGAACCGCTGCGTTCTACCTGGCAGTCCATAACGACTTCGGTTGGGTATTCGGAATCGGCTTTTTTTCGATGACGACGGTATGGATCGTCACGACGGCGCTGGCGACCATCGCGATCTTAATGCGTCGAGTGGAACAGCATCGCGAATGGATGATCCGCAGTTATGTCGTCACGTTCGGGTTCGTGACGTTTCGTGTCACGGAGTCGGTGCTCGATCTGGCAAACGTCGGCACGATGGTCGAGCAGTTGACCGCGGCAAGCTGGCTGGCATGGACGGTGCCGCTGTTCATTACGGAATCCATCATGCAAGGACGGAAAATCTTCAAGAAACCCGTGCCGGTTCCGATGCTCCGCGAAGCCAGGACGTACACACTTCAACCGGAAGCGGGTGATCTCACTCATCAGAACGCCGACTCACGCGGCGCCCCTCAAACGTTCACTGCACGCAGCGGGCAGTTCCATAGCTGAAGGGGTCAGGCACTTGAATTATCAGCCCTACGTGCCTGACCCCGAATTTGCCTGACCCCCTTTGCTATCATGCACGGCATGACTATCGATGAGATTCGACACCTTTACGCTTACACAGAATGGGCCAACGAACTCACGCTCGATGCGGCCGGCAAGCTGACCGACGAACAATTGCGGCGCGACGTCGGCATCAGTCACGGATCGATTCTGGGGACTCTGGCGCACATGGCCGGCGCGGAATGGATCTGGCTCGAGCGCTGGCACGGAATCTCACACACGAGCCCGGATGTGTGGAAGCCCTGGACGATTGACGGTTGCCCCAATCTGCAGAGTGTCCGCGACAAATGGCAGCCGATCATCGCGAAACGCCACGCTTACCTTGAAAAGTTGACGGATGCAGAACTGCCGCGGCAACTCGGATTCAAACGCCTCAACGGTGAGGCGTACTCACTGCCGCTCGTTCAGCAGATGCAGCACGTCGTCAATCACGCTACCTTGCATCGCGGGCAAGTCATCGGAATGATTCGCCAGCTTGGCGTTGCGCCACCCGCGACGGATCTGCTCTTTTATCTCATGCCTCGTTAACGTTGATTACACGGCGGGAAGAAATCCGAGCGTCTTCACATTGAAATTGACGAGGTTTGGAAAGATCGACGGCAGATCCGCCGAGCCCACGCCAAACCATTGCGCCAGCGTCGCGCCGTACTGATCCAGCGACGTTGTCGGAATCCAGCTTCCCCTGTCGCCTGCGTCATTCGGACCGCCCAGCGCCAGCGTCGGGAATGTGCCGTACATATCGCCGCCGATCACGGGTCCTCCCATCACGAGGCCATGCCCACCCCAGCCATGGTCGGAACCGACGGTGGTATTCGGCATGAGGGTACGGCTGAATTCACTCTCGGTAAATGTAACGACGCGGTCGGTCACACCGAGGCCTCCGAGCGCGTTATAAAACGACGACATCGAAGTCCCCGGTAAGCAGCGCCTCGTGCATCGGCAGTTGGCTGTGATGCGTGTCGTATCCGCTATGCGTGACGAAGAAGATCTGCCGCCGCATGCCGAGCGCGTTTCGAACCTGAATAATGCGCGCGACCTGGGCCAGTTGCTGGCCGAGGCTCGTCGGCGGAAAAGGCGTACCCAACGGCGGAACATTACGGACTGCATCGTCCAGTAATCGCGCGACTGCAAGCGCGTCCTTCATGGTCCGGCCTTGCAGCCTGATACACGGCGAGGCCGGAATCGAACTCGAGCATCTCCTGCAAAGAGGCCAGCCTGGCGGTCGCCAGCGGCGAGGAATCGTTGCCAAGCAGCGCGGCGCCTTCACTCACGGAGATCGGCGTCGTCAGGGTACCGACCAGTTGCTGGCTGTTACCACTGACGGCGACGGCCTGCGGAAAGACCGAAGGCGTGTTGAGGCCCTGAACGCGATCCGCCATACGCCCGCACCAGCCCGTCACGGACAGGTTTTGCGGCGACGCCCACTGCTGCTGCTGATCGGCGTGCGAAAAAAGATTCGATGGCAGAGGGACCAATCGCGCCAGGTACTGCGCTCGAGTCGTCGGCTGAACAAGCATTCCGACGTTCGCGACGGCGGCCAGCTTTCGTTGTGCCCACAATGGGTGAATGGACGCAAGCGCCGGATTCTGTGAATTGTAGATGGCGGATGGAAACGTCATGCCTTCGCCGAGCCTCAGGCTGATGGATGGCGGACTGATGCTGACGGTGATCGGCGCAAGGATCGTCACACTGTGCGTCCAGTCGGAAAACACTGCGCCAGGATCGGGATTTCGCACGCGAAGTGAAACGATTGCTCCAGCGGCGTCGGCCGGCGTGTAGACGGCTCGGAGTTCAGTTGCGGATACCAACGTCGTCGTGAGAGGCGTTGCTCCCCAATAAATCCGGGCTCCCGAAACGAACTTCGATCCGAAAGCTCGTATCGTCGTACTCAGGCCGGTGTTGATGAAGCGTGGAGTGACGTCGGCAAAGGACGGAACCGGATTCAATACCGTGATCGCAGATGAATCGGACACCGTGGGATCAGCAACACTGACCGCCTTCAATGTGACAGCGGTTGCCGGACGCACGGCTGGCGCCGTGTACTTGCCGGCCGAAATCGTCCCGAGAGTCGCGTTCCCGCCCTCGATGTTGTTGACATACCACCGCACCTGCACGTTCGGTGTCCCCGAAACCGTGGCGGTGAAAAAAGCCACAGCTTCCGGACGAACGCTCGCCAGGTCCGGGGTGAGGGCGACCGTCACCGCAGCAAACGCGCGGACCGGCAGCATCGATAAAGCACAGAGAAACAGCAGAAGACAGCCAGGAAAGGTCTTGCGGTAAGTCAAACGATGTAACTCAGAGGTTCGAATTCTCCAAAACTTCGAAAAGCAACCAAGGCGGGGCATACCTTACGGTACGGTCGGGATCGTGTCAATGGGTCAGGCGGATGGGTGATGGCTCAGTCTTTCGAACTCTTCAACCGGTCGGAAAAATTTTCGCGCAGCTTTTCGACTTTCGGTTGGGCAACGTAAGCGACGTACGGCTGATAAGGATTTCGTGCCGCATAGTCCTGGTGATAATCCTCGGCAACGTAAAACGCCGTCAGCGACTCGAGCGTGGTGACGACGGGATCGTGGAACACTCGCGCTTCGTTCAATTGCTTGATGTACGCTTCCGCGATTCGTTTCTGTTCATCGTCGGCGTAGAAGATGGCGGATCGATATTGCCGGCCCATATCGTTGCCCTGCCGGTCGAGTTGTGTCGGATCGTGCGCGACTGAAAAATGGATCTTGAGAAGCTGGCCGAGGGTTGTCCGGCTCTGGTCATAGCGGACTTCGATAACTTCAGCGTGATCGGTCCCGCCGCTGCAAACGGTTCGGTAGTCTGCCGTCGAGGCCGTCCCTCCTGCATAACCGCTTCGAACGGCGGTCACTCCTCGCAATTCCCTGAAGACCGCTTCCACGCACCAGAAGCAGCCGCCGGCCAGGACAATAGCCTTCTCAACCGGCGAAGACGACAGTGATTCATCGAGCTTCGGATCGGGGAAATTCTTGATCGGTATCCTGCACGCATCCATTGGGAATTCCTCCTTATTCTATTGTCCATGTGTTGTAAACTCTGCGCTTCAATCGAGTGAGGGAGCACTAACATGGGCGAAATTGTTGCCGCATTTGGCGTTTGTCATTCACCACATTTATTGACACGCCCACCGGACGAAAACAAGGAACATCAGGAACTCAGCATCGGTGCGATGCGCAAGCTGGGCAAACTTCTCGACGAAACGAAACCGGATGTCATTCTGTTCCTCGGCAGTGATCACCTGGAAACCTTCAGCGTCGCATGTGTTCCTACTTTTGCAATCATCGCAGGGGATCGCGTTATCGCCGAACATCAGGGGTTTCACTACGACATACCGAACAATCGCGATCTGGCCGAGGACCTGCTCGACAAACTGATTCGCGCCAACTTCGATATCGCCTTCTCCGAGGATGCCCTGCTCGGACACACGTTCGCCGTGCCATTTGAATATGTTCTCGAGAAGCGGCCAATCCCGGTCGTGCCCTTCTTCACCAATGTTTACCTGCCTCCCTTGCCGACCATGCAGCGTTGCGCAGCCCTCGGACGCGAGATCGCCAACATCATCAAGGGCCGCAAGGAACGCGTCGCGGTTATCGCCAGCGGCGGCATGTCGCACTATCCCGGCACAAAAAAGTACGAATACCCGGAGTTCAACTTCGATTACTGGATGATTTCGCAGATGGAGATCGGCAACAACGAAGAGATCCTGAATCTGACGCCGGAACAACTGGACGAGGCCGGGAATACTGAAATGCTGAACTGGGCAACGATGCTCGGCATGATCGGCAATGTGCCGGGCGAACTGATTCAATACACGCCCACATGGCATCACGGTCACGGGTACATGAGATTCCTGCCGCAGCGCGAGCGCCAGACGCCGATCAAGCAGGTTAAAGAGGAATACGGCGGGTTCAAGTTCAAGAATCAGGGCTTCGAATTCTATAAGCATCCGCCCGCTGCCGCAGCCAGGGTCAACAAGCTCTTGTTCGATATCCGGCTGAGTGTGCCGTTGTGCGAACGGGTGATCGAAGACCTCGATGCCGTTTGTACGGAATACGGATTTACGACGGATCAGCGGAAGGTCGCCAGGGGGTTGGTCGACGTTGGAACAACAAGCAAGGTCAGCGAATATGTGCCGCCTTTCGTTGCACTCGGAGTCCATCCACTGCTGGCCCTGATGGGCTTGCATGCGATCTACCCGGTGGCCAGAAAAGCGCTGCAGACGAAAAACTAAAAGCTGGAAGGTGGAAAGATGTCGCGAATGAAGACAGTGAACGTCGGTCAGGTGATCGACGATGGCAGCTGGACCAATTACCAAAAACTCCTGATCTTCGGGACCGCGCTCACGATCATTCTCGACGGAGTCGACAATCAACTGCTCGGCAACGCGATTCCTTCGTTGATGAAGGAATGGGGACTCCAGCGGAGCGCGTTTTCGACAGCTCTGGCGGCGAGTCCGTTCGGCATGATGATCGGCGGAATCGCCGGAGGAATTCTGGGCGATAAAATCGGGCGAAGGACCGCGCTTCTTTTGAGCGTGATCTCTTTCGCCGTCGTCACGCTGGCCATTTCGTTCTCCAACGGGTTAGCGATGCTGGCTGCCCTCCGATTCCTTGCGGGCCTTGGACTCGGTGGCGCCATGCCGAACGCCGCAGCGCTGGCTTCGGAGTATGTGCCTCGACGGCAACGTCCGTTCGCTGTAACACTCACGATCGTTTGCATTCCGTTAGGCGGCGCACTCGCGGCGCAATTGTCGGCGAGCGTCATTCCCATATACGGGTGGCGGATGCTTTTTATCCTGGGTGGTGTCATCCCGATCGTCCTGGCTCTGATCCTCTTCAAGATCCTGCCCGAATCGCCGCGATATATGGCCGGACGGCGTGAACGCTGGCCGGAATTGATCGCTATGCTCCGAAAGATCGGACACAACGTACCGACTGATGCAACCTTTGCGGAAGCTGGAATCGGTGGGAAACCTGCGGCGAAGTCATCGATCGGCGATCTCTTCAAGCCGGACTTTGCACGAGACACGCTGGGCCTTTTCGGTTCGTTCTTCTTCTGCCTGCTCGTCAACTACGTGGGAATCCTGCTGCTTGTCCCAACCCTGACGGGCGCCGGATTTTCGCAACCGGCCGCCAGCGGCGCATTGGCCTGGTGGAATTACGGCGGAGTCGCCGGGGCCCTCGTCGGAGCTCTCATCATTCAACGCCTGGGCTCGCGAGTGGCGATGCTGGGGATGTCGGCGCTGGCCATTGTGAGTGCATTTGTCGTATCGGGGATGGAGCTCAACCCTCAAAACAGCGGAATGCTGCTTGTCATGTTCGTCGTTCTTGGCGGACTGCTGAACGCCGTCCAGACGACCATGTATGCTCTCGCCGCGAATGTGTATCCCACAGAAATTCGCGGGACAGGCATCGGAACCGCCGTCGCCGTGGGCCGTATCGGAAACGTGCTGGCCTCTTATGTCGGGAACTACTCGCTTGATCTGGGCGGTGCGCCCGCATACTTCTCGACGTTTGGTGTCGGGATGATTCTCGTTCTCCTTTCTCTGGCTGTTGTTCGCCGGCACGTTCCTGGCACGATGGGCGCCGTATCCGGCGTGAAAGTCGGCGCCTCTGCCGGACACTGAAACAGGCACACGGGATCGTGGACTACATGGACCATGATCCCGCTTGTGTGATCTAATCCCACCAGATTTTCCACGAACTTCCCGGAGGCATTCGCATGAGATCCAGAACTTGTGTCTGTTATGCCGCGGTTTTGATTTTGCTTGTGGCAGCAATTCCAGTGCTCGCTCATCATTCTTTTTCCGCCGAGTACGACAGCAACAAACCTGTGAAGGTGACGGGCTACGTCACACGAGTCGACTGGCAGAACCCGCACGTCTATTTCTACATTGACGTGAAGAATGCAGAAACCGGGCGCGTTGAAAACTGGGCTTTCGAAATGGGCGCGCCCACAGCCATCGCGCGGCAAGGCTGGACCAAGACGACGATGAAGATCGGCGACACGGTCACTGTCGAAGGATCACGCGCGAAGACAGGTGGGTTTCACGGCAACGCGCGGTCCGTGTTTATGAACGGAAAGAAACTCGGCGCCGCATCGAGCGAAGGCGTAACGCCCTAAGACGGGAAGGAGTCGTCCATGCGTTTGCGTCTTCTGCTTCTGTGGTCTCTCCTGGTCTTGCCGATGTTTGCGTTCGCCCAGGATCGTGGACAACGCGGCCAGCGAGGCCAGGCTGCGCCGCCTCCGCCTTCGGCGCCGACACCGCGATATCCCGACGGCCATCCCATGTTGAGCGCGGCTCCGGGCAAGATCGGCTACTGGGATGCGGGAACGGGATCGATCTTTGGAAAAAACGGCAACAACCTTCCCACCAATCTCGAAATCAATGAGATCCCCTTCATGCCCTGGTCGCGCGCTTTGTATGAAGTACGCCGCGCCGAACTCAGCAAAAGCGATCCGCACGCGCGGTGCATGCCTCCCGGCGGGCCACGGCAGTTTCATACTCCGTTTGGTTTGCAGATCTACGAAATCCCCGAAGCGAAACGTGTGCTGATCCTCTCCGGCGGTGGTCCGCGGACCTGGCGCATTGTCTACATGGATGGACGGCCGCATCCGCCTGTAGATCAACTCGACAACGGTTTTCTGGGACATTCCACCGGCCGATGGGATGGCGATACGCTCGTCGTCGACACCGTTGGGTTCAACGAGAAATTCTGGATGACTCGCTTCGGATTACCTCATACCGATGCCCTGCATCTCATCGAACGCATCTCGCGTCCGGATTACAACACACTGAAGTACGAAGCGACGATCGATGATCCCAAAAGCTATACGAAGCCCTGGAGCGGCGGGCACATCATTCGCTGGCGTGAGGGAGAGGATTTTCCGGAGTACTTCTGTCAGGACAATAACCGCGACATCGAGCACATGGTCGGGCAGTAACGCTTCGGGTTATTGATCCCTGATGACCTTGAAATCGCCTTTGACGTCCCCGTGACTCCACGTCCCCACGATGGACCGGCGGATCGACGTCAGGTTCTCGATCGTTCCATCCGCGATGAAGCGGACAGGTTTCCCATCTCGTCCCATGGCATCCGCTTCGAAGTGGACCTTCCATCCCTTTGGATCGAAACTCGGCTCGAGCGTCGCTCTCGCCAGTTTGATCGATTCCGGGCCGGGATTGATCAGGCCGGTGATGTTCTTGCCGTCCCATTCCAGAACCAGCGTGATGTCGTTTCGATGCGTCGCGGTGGGTCCCCATTCCCCATGCCACGTTCCGGTGACCGGATGGCCCTCCTGGGCGAAGGCGGACACAAGGGCAAAACAGACTGCCAGCCACAACAGAGCGAACCGTCTTTTTTGTATTGAAACCAACCCAGCCCCCCAACACTTTCATTGACAAACAACAAAATCGTGCCTCGAAAATACGCCGATCACCCAACCAGATCAAATACATAATGTCTTCATTGACGTAACAGCAGCCCTGTATAAGAATAGCTGCCCAGAGTGTTCAAACGACGGCTGGCGTCGGGAAAAATAGATACCTTTCAAGGAGAAGACTAGCGATGAAACGCATCGTGTTGGGGTTGACAATTGTGGCCGCGTTAGCCGCGGCAAGCATGCCTCTGATGGCGCACCACTCATTCGCTGCAGAATTCGATTCAACGAAGCAAGTGAAGTTGACGGGAACCGTCACGAAAATCGATTGGACGAATCCGCACGTGTGGTTCTACCTGGACGTCAAAGGCGAAGATGGAAAGATCATCAATTGGGGCTTCGAAATGGGCCCTCCGCACCTGCTTCAGGGAAGCGGCTGGACGCGCACGACGATGAAGATCGGTGACACCGTCAACGTGCAGGGTTCGATGGCAAAGAACGGCAGCAAGCGCGTAAACGCTCGCAACGTCACCACGCCCGATGGGAAGAGAATGGGCGCTGCGTCGAGCGAAGGCGTCACGCCCTAGTTCAAACGGTTCAAACGCCAAGGCGCAAAGGCGCCAAGACGCAAAGAAGGCCGCCACTAAACGATTCGTTTGATGGCGGCCTTCTTTGCGTCTTGGCGCCTTTGCGCCTTGACGTTATTTCTTAACGATCTTCTTCACGGCCATATTCAGCGGGCTCGTAATGTAGATATTTCCCTGCTTATCGAGCGTCATGCCGTGGGGCCGGCCTCCAACGCCCTTGACCGTATCCAGAACCTTGCCATCCTTCATGATCGTGATCGCTTCCGCATCGACGTGACTCACATACAACGTGTCGTCGGCCGTGATGTAGAGCGCGCCGCGAGGCTTCGCGGGAAAGTTGGTCCACTGCTCGAGGAACTTCCCGCTCTGGTCGAAGACCTGGATGCGGCTGTTCTCTGCATCGGCGACAATCAAGCGGCCCTTCGAATCGATGACCAGGGCATGCGGCAGATTGAATTGACCCGGTTCGCTTCCCTTTGTCCCGCCGATAATCTTGATGAACTTCCCGTCTTTGGAAAACTGCACGACGCGTGAATTGCGATAGCCATCGGCAACAAAGATGTCCCCGCTCGGAGCAACGAAGACATCGGCTGGGCCATCGAAGGCGTCCTGCGACATGTTGTCTCCTGCCATGCCCTTCTTGCCGAGCGTCATCACAAGTTTTCCGTCGGGCGAAAACTTCTGAATGAGGTTATCCGAGTTGTCGCTTGCCCAGATGAAGCCGTCCTTATCAATGCGAATGCCGTGAGCGAGTCGATAGGGTGTCTCTCCCCACGACTTCACGAACGTCCCATCGGGGTTCAATACAAAGAAGGATGGAACGGCTCGCCGGAACACGACGATCTGTCCCTCCGGCGTGGTCGATACCTGCGAAGCGCCGCCCCACGCAAGGCCTGCCGGCAGTTGTCCCCATGATTCGAGAACCTGCCAGTTGCCTGCCTGGGCAAATGCGCCGGCGACGACGGCCGCGAGCAATACAAAAAGCATGCATGCCTTTTTCATGAGAAGCCTTTCTAGTCGGGTAGAGCGAAAACGAAAATACTGCTGGCGTTGCTCGGGCGAAGTTCCTGAGACAACCGGTTGAGACCGGAACTGACGAGCGAATTCCCAGTACTGACGGCGACGTATTGCTTTCCGCGCACGCTATACGTGATGGGATATCCCGTCACCGGTGACCCGAGATTCACATCCCACAGGACATTGCCCGTGGTTTGATCGAATGCGCGGAAGTGGCCGACTGTGTCGCCGCCGAAGATCAGCCCGCCGCCGGTTGACACCAGCGACATGTATCCGGCGCGCTGTTCGTATTTCCAGATCGTCTTTCCAGTCTCCACTGAGATTGCCTGGACAGTGCCGATCTTATCGGTGCCCGGACTGATCACATTGTTGTTCTGAATCGCGTAGGCCGTCGTGTTCGCTGTCGCAGTGACATTCGAACACGTGTTCTGAAGCCCGTAATACATGACATTCGTCTGCGGGCTGTACGCTCCGGCCTGAAAGTTCTTTCCGCCGTTCACCGTGGGGCAGACAAAACGTTGCTGGCCGATAGCGGTGAAAAGCGTTTCCGGATTGACCGTGACGCGCCCGGTTGCTCCGTCGATGTTCGATACGACGTTCTGCATCACCGTCGGTTTCGCCCACAAAAACTCGCCCGTCTGCCGATCGAGTGTGTACACGATGCCCGTCTTTCCAGGAACTCCCGTGATCACCTTGCGACGCTCTCCGGCCTTGATTCTGGGATTCATCCATGCGACGTCCGCGCGGCTCGGCGCAACGGCCGTGTCGACGAGCAGGCGCTCGAAAGGATGATCGAGGTCCCAGTGATCGACCAGGTGCTGGTAGTGCCACACGATCTTTCCGGTATCGGCGTTCAGAGCAAGCGTCGAATTGTGGTAGAGGTACGTGAAATCATTCCCGGCAAGGTGGAATTTCGGCGCGGGTGATGTGACCGACGTGCCGACATACAGCATGTTCAATTCGGGGTCGTAGCTCGGAACCATCCACGTTCCCACATGCGACCTGCGTTCCCACGGAAGACCGCCCCACGTTTCATCGCCGGGCTCGCCCGGCATCGGCACCGTGCGAGTCCGCCAAAGTTCTTTGCCGGTCTTTGCATCGTGCGCAACGACGACGCAGGCCAGCGCGCTCTTTTTCGCCTCGCACCCGCGGCCTGAAAAAATCTTTCCATTCGCGATGATCGGACCGGATGTTTCCTGCGCCGGGCTTTCTTTCATGTCGAGGATCCGGTTCTCCCATGCGAGTTTTCCTGTCGTGGCATCGAGCGCGAACACGTAATCATCGGCGGATGTATCGATAATCGTGTTGCCGTAAATCGCAAGGTTCCGGTTGATACTCGGCACCGGCACGAGCTTCGTGACTTCCTCCTTCCACTCGCGCTTGTATTCCCACATCAGATCGCCGGTTGCGGCGTTCATGGCCTGAATGAGGTCGCTGGGGTTCGGCAGATACATAACGCCTCGATAAACCAGCGGCGTCGCTTCCTGAACGCCCGGTCCCATTCCGCGTGTCCAGACCATCTTCAGGTTCCTGACGTTGGTTCGATTGATCTGATCCAGCGGGCTGTGGCCCCAGCTGTTGAGCGTACGACGCCACATCATCCAGTCCGCGGAATCGGGATTCTGCAGCATCGCATCGGTCACAGGAACGAATGCCGTTTGTTGCTGCGCGACGGAATAGATTGCACAAAGGAGCAATAACGCAGGGAAAATCGCGAGAACGGTGCGTTTAATCATGGACGTAAGTATCCATGCGTCACGAGCCCGGGCAAGAGGAAAACTTCAGCCGCACGAAGCCGATTGATTCATCTCGCAGAGCAGGGTGTGGGCTGAAATCCCTTTTGATCCGGCTGTTTCTTGAAGTGCGTACTTGTGATGAACGGCTGCGTCAAATACTGCGCATCCTGAACGAGCGTCGTGATAACCAACCACTGATCGCCGTTGGGTTCCTTGAAGGTGTTGTAGTACTCGGTAAGGACTGCATTTTCACTGTAAGGCACGCCGTTCTTTCGGAGGTAGCCGGGACGCATGAGAGTGGTTGTAACGGCGAGCGAACCTCCCGCCGCCGACCCTGCCTCGCGGCCACCCTGGGCGGCGCGCCATGCGGCGATGGAATGTCCCTGCCACGACCGCTCTTCTGAGGGAGGAGCCACCTGGTCGAAGTGAAACAACCTCGTTTGTGTTCCAGCGTCCGTGTCGATCTTCAGCGTGTTGTCGTCGCGCCACGTGATATTGATGCGGCCGGGCACACGCATGATGGCTGCGGCGCCGTAGGATTTACACTGTTCACCGGAAGCCTCGTCTTTCGCGGGATCCCAGGAGTCCGCAATCTTCCGGGCAGCCGGACTAATAGGCAGACTCTCGTAGTCTCCTTTAGGCGGTGTGATCATGCGGAAGCGCCAGTCTTCGGTGACAACCGACACCCAATAACCTGTCAAATCGATCGGAGCTGATGGACGGCCACCACGCGCCCCACCACCGCCGCGGCCACCACCACCGCCGCGACCGCCGCCTCCGCCGCGACCCTGTGCGGAAAGTTCACTGGTTGTGAGCAACAGGGCAGCAAATGCAACAGCACACGCAAACACAGTAGTTGTTTTTGAGATTCTGAATTCCATGACTAGTCGGGTTGCTTCAACTTCGATCGAAACTCGGGGTACGCGGTCTCCGGACCGCCCATTGTTGCATTGATGGGTATCTTGTACTGCTCCGAGAACTCCTTGAGCATCGGGTTCGTCCCTGGAAGATTATGCGGGACCGTCCCGGCGGGCCGATCCACTTCACTCACCACCGTGCAGGGATAGGGCTGGATCTCCAGATTCGGCTGCAGACGATACTCTCTCGTCTTGATCAATGGCTCTGTGAGATACACCGGGTCATACGTGATCGTGACCCATGTCAGATACTCGCCGTTGCGAATCAGGTGCTCACGCACTGTCGCCTTGTCGCTTCTCGGCAACCCGTTTCGACGAACGTAGTCTTCTTTGATGTGCGTCGTCGTGATCGTCAACATCTCGCCTTCAAAATGTGCCGTCGAGAAACCTGCCCAGGTGTGCTCGGCCCACTCCGGAGGATGGGGCCGGCCATCCAGGTAGAGGGTGCGGTCCACCGAACGCAGCCATTCCGCATGAAACGCCGTGATCGCGCGCGTCACCGGATCGACCTCTTTCGAGATCCGGACTTGAGAAGGTCCGTTGGTGATGTAATCGACCCCATGAGGGCGGCATTGCCACTCGGGCAGCGTCTGGATGGACGCTTCCCAAATCTCCGCGCGCCGGCGCGCGGCGTCGTTGATGGGGATCCCGAGATAGTCGCCCAACATCGGACCGCCGACGCGTTCCAGGTTGTCTTCATGCATGATGGGCGCCCAGTCTCCGGAAAAATCAATCTGCGCGTAGACGGGCGTGCAGGCAAAAAGAAGACCGGCAACAAGAATCACGTTTCTCAAACCGGAACTCAGCATATTGCTCCCCATCTACTCGACGACTTCGCCGGCGCGATTACCCCAGTTCAAGCCATCCGACTTTCGCAACAGCGTCTGCATGAGGATCCGATGGTCGGCCGCGGTGCGGCCGGGCCTGCCCGTGATAACCACGACATCTCCGACTCGCAGCGTGTATCGAGTAACGCCCTGCCCGCCGAGTTGAGAAGCGCCACCCCATTCGACTCCCCATCGCTGGGTCGCCCCCTGCTCATCCGGCGCTTCCACCGTAATGAAGGAGTGCGGGTTTCGGAATTGAAACTGTTTAATCTCGCCTTCAATCTTGATCGTCTTGGTCTCGTGATAAGTCGATGCGAAGGAGTGGTGTGCGTATGCCGATGCCGCACACACAATCAAAAGAGAAAGCGTCACGATCGACAGCAGGCAATCCTTTTTGGTCATGATCTTTTTCATGATCAACGTCCTCATTTTTGTTTGAGACTTTTGTAAACCGCTTCGACAAACATCGCGGTGGTCCAACGACCTGTCTTTGCCCCGAACCGCGGATCGTAGTCCATTGTCGGTTCGGCTGCCTTCACTTGTTCCAGCGTCATTCCCTTCGCTATCATGTCTTTGATGCGATCTCGGATGATCGTGACCATGTCGCGGTAATAAGCGACGTCCGCGATGTCGGACATCCTGCCGTGGCCGGGAATGATCCTGGTGCCGCCTTCGCTTCGGAACTCCGGGATCGCGATGTCCAGAATGTGATTGAGCCCGTCGAGTACGCCTTGAATGGACCCGCCCGCCTCGAGGTCGATCATCGGATAACGATCGTTGGCGAAGACGTCGCCCGTGACCAGAACGTCGGACCCGCGGAAATAAACCATAGTGTCGCTATCGCTTCTGGCGCGCGGAGCGTTGATCAGGAGAACCCCTTCACCGTTGAAGAAACTGCTGAGCTTGTATTGGTGGAGGTTATATACATCCGTCGGCAGAGCGGCGTCGGGCACGGGTGGTTTCACTTTCGCGATTCGCACACCAACATTTTCATGAGCAAGGATGGCCGCCCCGGTCGGTGCGTAATTGCCAACGTTCCCGCCGGCAATCGTATCGCCAACGACACTGATTTTCGCGTTTCCACCAAGATGTTCGGGATCGAACGTCGTGTTGACGATGTACCGGATGGGCTTCAGCGGATCGACGGTGTTTCGCGTCATCGCTGAACGGGTCTCGGACGCATACGCCAGGGGAAGCCGAACGCTGTTTTTCTGCTTCTGGATCTTCGTCAACGCTGCCAGGACATCAGCAGCCATGGCCTCCGTGCCGGTATCCACGAGAAGCACGCCGTCGCCGCCCACAGAGGCGGCGATGTTCCCGCCTGCGCCGACCAGCAGATAGATATTCCCCTGAACCGGCCAGATATGAACTTTGGTGTTCTTGTCGCTTTCCCACCACTGACCGTAGAGAAGCCCGCATCCTGCCGTGACGAACAGAAGCATCACGACAGCTGCAACCGCTTGTTTTTTCCTCATTATTCGCACCATGCGTCTAGAAGTTAGCGGAATTCTAGCTCAAAGAAGGCAATTGTGATTGCAGAAACGCGTTGGCAGCCCGAACTACGGCTACAATGCCCTTCCATGCGGATCGTCCTTTTCATGCTGCTGCTTTTTCAGTCGCCGGCGCCATGGATCGGAACATGGAAGCTCAATCTCGAAAAGTCGACACTGGATCGTGACGTTCGTTTCAAACGCGCCACAACACGAATTGAACCCTGGCAGGATGGCATCAAAGTCACGTACGACCTCGTGGGTGTGCGAGGAGGGGTGACGCACATGGAATGGACAGGACGGTTCGACGGCAAAGACTATGCGGTCCAGGGCGTCGATTACGTTCTTACGAACGCCTACACTCGCGAGAGCGACCGCAGCTATCAGATCGTCACGAAGATCGACGGCGCTGCCGTCTCGACCGCTAAAGTCGCCGTTTCACCCGACGGCAGAACCCTCACAACTGTGACGACCGGAACGAACGCTCAGGGCAACAGCTCCAGCACAACCAGCATTTATGAACGACAGCCGTAACTCGTACTAACGCTGCACCGGCGCCGGGGCCGGCGCTGCGCCACGGCCGCGAGTTCCGGGAGGAGGCAGCGGGAGCATTTCGCTGTTCCACTTCTGATACGCAGCTTTGAGGCTGTCGAACAAGGCGGGCTGTTCGGCCTTGAGGTCGGCCTTTTCGCCGGGATCTTTCACGAGATCGAACAAGTGTTCACCGTTCGCTTCCCGCATGTATTTCGAAGTTCCACTCCGCATCGCCTGATGTTGGATATTGCGCCAGTAGAGTGTTCTCGCAAACGGCGCGCGTTGCCCGGTGCACACCGGCATCAGATCGACACCTTCCAGAGGATACGACGCATGCGGATTAGTTCCAGTCGCCTTTAGCATCGTGGCCGTCCAGTCCAGCGTGATGGCCGGCTGATCGGTCGTTCTGCGGGCGGGAACGATTCCGGGCCATCGCACGATCGCCGGAACTCGGATTCCACCCTCCCAAAGGCTTCCCTTTCGGAACGAGAACGGCCAATTACGCGAGTAGCGTTCGCCGCCATTGTCGCTGGTGAAGATCACGATAGTGTTGCGTTCCAGTCCTGAGCTTCGAAGCGCATCGAGAAGGCGGCCGATTCCGGAATCCATGCTCTTCATCATTTCCCCGAAAATCTCGGCGGAGCCCGCATCGTTCGCCAGAGCCCTGCCGTTTGCGGCCAGCGCCTTCTCCTTGTCACCGGGACCCTGCCAGGGCCAGTGAGGAGCGTTGTAGTGCATGCTCAGGTAGAACGGTCGGTCATGTTTTCGCCGGATGAATTGAACGCCCCGTTCGGTGAAGAGGTCCGTCAGGTAGCCGTCGACCTCGACCGGCTTTTCGTTCTCGAAGAGATCCATCACACCCGCCGTGTTTTTGTGAGTGAAGTAATCCTCCGAGCTTCCGACGATCCCGAAGAATTCCTCGTATCCGTGTTTGATCGGACTGAACTGCGGGGCATTCCCGACATGCCATTTCCCGACCAGTCCGGTTTCGTATCCATTCGCCTTGAGGAGAGAAGCGATCGTCGGATGATCGGGCGGAATACCAACCTGGGTATTTCCGTCGCCGAGCGGTTGTTGCAACCCGATCGGCAAGCGATGCTGATAGCGGCCGGTATGAAATGCGACGCGGGTCGGCGTACAGACGTCGCCGTTCGCATAGCTGTCCGTAAATCGGATGCCTTCATCGGCGAGGCTGTCGATTACCGGCGTTTTGTAATCGGGCCGGCCATAGCAGCTCAAGTCTCCATAACCCAGATCATCCGAAAGGATGAACAGAACATTCGGCCTGGAAGGAAGCTGCGGCGTTTGAGGCAGCGCGGCTGCGGCAAGTGCTGCGCCCATGAATTCGCGACGGTTGATCCTGGTCATCTGAGATATGCCTCCGGCCGGGGATTATATGACGTGTTACCTAGCGCTGTAGACTGCGGTTTTCATCCCCGGGCTGGTACGGCAGATAGGTGATGATGAGTTGAAACATCTCATCGGTGACCCTCATGCTGCCGTTCGTTCCGATGATTTCGCGCGGCGGTGAAAACGGATTGTTCGGGTTGTTCGCTGTGTTGTCATAGACACCGACGACGAAGATCGTCGAACCTTTCGGAATCTTCACCATCTTTGGAAACGTGTAGAAGTACTGCCAGCGGAAATCCCATTCCGGAATCCTGATCAACGGAATATCGCGGCCTTCCGGTGTGGTGGCAAAGGCATGGAATGACTTTCCCAGCAGATGCATGTGCGGATTGATCGTTAGCAGCGAAATATCCTGGTCGACGAGGGTTTTCGTCGTGAACGTTTTGACTTCGTCTGGTGGAATGATCAACGGCGGAATGATTTCCGAAATACCGAGCGTCCCGAGCTGCATCTCAAGTGTCGGCCGGGCCGGCGGCTTGTCGGTGAAAAACACATTGAAGTGCGAGTTATCCGTCGTATCAACCGGCGAGGGTCCATAGTGGATATCGCGCATTAGAAAGGCGCCGCGCCGGTTCAGCTTCCATCCTCCGATGCCTTCCGGATAGCCTGACGGCGACACCGCCCCCGGCAGATAATTCGCGACGGATCGGCTCAACTCCGGATAACTTCCGTCATCGTTCAACAGGCGAATCGCGGCGTAGCTCTCTTCCAGAGTCTTGACCGTCTCGCGGTTCACGACAAAAGGACCTTCCATCGGATCTTTCTTTTTATCCTCGTACTGCACGATGTGGCCGTTCATGTGATGGATCAGCTTCCTGTTGCCGGGAACGAATTCGATCGCGCGAACAAAGCGGTCCTGCGGGATCTCGTAGGGCATTTTGATCACGAGGAATCGATCCGTGTTGTCGCCGGGTATTGAAACGGGTTTCTGCATCCTGACGACCAGGTCCGGCTTACCCAATGCAGGCTCGCTGGAAAACTCAGGCTGCGGAGGAAGTTTCGTGGGATCGCCGGCAGGACTGCCGGCCGTCACCCAGTTCTTGATGAGTTGAATCTCATCGGCCGTGAGGACGCGTTCGCCAATGAAGCGAGAGTAGGAAGGGTCGGCGGGCCACGGCGGCATGTATCGCGCTTCGGTGACTGCCGCGATCGTTTTCGCTTTCTTGAAAACATCGTCGTAGGTCAGCAGTGGAAACGGTCCCACCTCACCAGGACGGTGGCATGGCGCGCAGTTCTTGAAAACGATTGGTGCGATGTCTTCGCTAAAGGTCGGGTTGGGGTTGACCGTATGAGATCGGCAGCAACACAAAGACGCCAAGGCGCAAAGGCACAAAGAAAGCCGGCTTAAACAACTTGCCGGCTTTCTTTGCGCCTTTGCGCCTTGGCGCCTTTGTGTTGCTGTCAGACGCCCTAGAACTCCACGCGAGCGTTGAACGTGAGCTGACGAGTTCCGGTCGCGTTCGTGATGCGGCCGAAATTCGCGCTGTTGATACCGGTCTGCGGGTTGCCCCATATCGGCTTGTTCAGGATGTTGACGGCGTCGACCCGAATTTCAAAATTCTTACTTTCGGCCAGTCGGATGCGCTTTGTCAACGCCACGTCCATGCGAAGATCGGGCGGCCCATCCAACCCGGACAGATTCGATGCGAGGTTGCCGGTGGTACCAGGGATGGGGTTCTGAAAGAGTGTATTGCCGGCACTGTCCACGACGACCATGTTGGTAAAGCGGCCCGCTAGAACGGCCTGATCGCCGCCAAAATTCGGCGTCGGCGCGTTCCTCACGGAAAGGCCGCTGAAGTACTGGACGAACCCGGCGCCCTTCTCCACTTTCCCGAGGTCCGCCGGAAGCACGCCCACGAGATCCGCGGTGTTATTCCCCGCCGTGCGGAAGCCGATCGTGCTCAAACCGGAAGTGAACGAAAGCGGCGCTCCGCTCTGGAATGAGAACACGGGCGAGATCTGCCACCCTTCCACGACGCGCTGCACCACGCTGGGAGCATTCGCCAGGAAGCGTTTGTTCGGTCCCAATGGAACATCCCATGTCCCGTTCACTTTGTAGATGTGCGTGCGATCGAGGTTAACCCGGCTCTTGCTCAACTGGCGGTTGCGCTGATCCCGAACACCGGTGTCCCCCAGGCTTTTCGAGAAGGTATAGCTGAACTGCCCGTAAACGCTGTTCGACAAGCGCTTCGTCAAGATGGACTGGAACGCATGGTAGGTCGAATTGGTGTTGTTGCCTTGAAGGGTGACGCTGCCGAACTGCGGGTTCACCACAATGAAGTTCTCCGGTAATCCGGCGTTTCGCAAAAATCCGCCTGGTGTTCCGGTGAACGAGTTGTTGGAGTTGAAGAAGTCCGCGAGAGCGCCGACGTTGCCGTTGGCTATGAACTGGTTCGTCGTCGTCAGCCGGCGCAAGGCCTGCGACCCGGTCAGGGTCGAGCCGTTCACCACACCGACGCCCGTCACGTTCAGGCCGTTCAACATCCTGTTGAACAAAGGCGCATCTCCGCCGGCGCGTGTAACGTTGAAAGCATCGAGGATACCGTTCTCGATGATGTTGGTCTCGTTCAACTGGGTTCCGCTGAAGAGCTTCGAGGCTTTGTTGCCGAGCCAGCTCACGTCCAACGTCAGATTCCGCGCTAGTTCGCGCTGAACCGACAGGTTGAAACTCTGGACGTAAGGCGTCGTCCGGTTGTCCGCGTATCCGGTAATGCCGGCAGCCCGGTTGGTCAGCGGCACAGCCCCGAACGGCTTGGTGCCGCCCGTCGAGACCGGTATGAGATTCGCTGAGGCAAGCCTGGACAAATCGGTGTACGTGGTGGGCAGGGGGGCCGTGGTGTTCAACGTCTGACCCGGAAGGTTTCCGATATTGCCGTTATAGCCCAGGAAATCGGGCGCGCCGGCGTAGTTGATGCCGTAGCCGCCGCGAACCACCGTGGTGCGCCCGGTCCACGGAACCGAGTAACTGAACCCGAACGATGGCGCCCAGTTGTTCCAGTCATTTCCCCAGATCGTCTGGTCCGGGTTGGGAGAATGCTTGCCCACGAATTCGGTCGTGGTCAGCTTGGTCGGATCGCAACCCACATTGGGATTGAACATCACGTCGAAGCCGCCACCGGAGCACCCAAAGAGCGCGGCCTGGCCTCCCTGCCCGGCCTTGCCGCCGCTAAAGCGGCCTCCCAGTCCGAAGCTGTCGTAAGCCACGCCATATTTGTCGTAGCGCAGGCCCAGGTTCAACGTGAGGTTCTTCGAAATCTTCCAATTGTCCTTGAAGAAGAAGTTCCAATCATCCTGGTGCTGGTCGCGTTCGAAAAGGAACGTGGTCTTATAAGAGGTCCAGTCCGTGGCCGTCGGCGAGTTCACGAAATACTGCTGAACAATGCTCCCGATGCTGCCGGACATGCTGGCGAGGAGATTCTGCGCCGTTGTCACATTCGTCGGCGCCAATCCGGGGAAATTGGCGGTTGTGATGTTTTGAACGGGAGTGTTGCCCACGCCCAGGGTCACGTTTGGACGAGTCGTTTGCTGCCCGCCGTGGTTGTACCCATGCGAATTCGTAAAATCCAACTCGACTCCAGCCTGAAAGGAATGGGCGCCCTTCGTAAAGCTGATCACGTCCGAGAACTGCGTGAACGGGCTGACGGAATTGCGGGGCGACGCAACGCCGAATGGCGCATAGGCGCCCGTACCGATGGCGCCCGACCCCACATTGATGAATTGCCCGTCGATAGTGGGGAAACTGGCTCTCATGTCCTTGGCGGTATCGACGAGATCGTTTTCACCTTTTCCTCCCCAGCAGCATCCTTTGTCCACTGGCGATGTGCCCTGGAAGGTATCCCGCTTCATCCCGAAACGGAATTCGTTCAGGATGGTCGGCGAGAGCGTGGCCGTATAGGAGAGCGTGTAGAAATCCGGCACACGCTGGATGTCGCCGAATTGGCCGTCCGGAAAGTCCGGGAGGCCGGTTTGCCCGGTGACGCCCCAGTTCTTTTCGCGGCTCATGGTGTAAGTGAGCTTGTGGCTGGTATTGATCTGATAGTCGATTCGAGTCGTGAAGTGATTCCGGTTGGTGTTCGGGCTTGCTCCCGTGGCCCCATCCGTGCCGTCGTGCCTTCGCAGCCATCGGTGCCCGGCGGTGTTCAGCCCGTCGCCGACCGTGTAATCGTTTGCTTCCGGCATGCGGGTCAGATACTGAGGTCCAAACCAGATGGGATCGATCCGTGTCCGGTTCGGGTCCCTCACGTCGCTGAATACGTTAAAGGAATTCATAAACAGCGGCCGGCCTGTCGTCGGATCCGCGGTCAGCGTCTGACCCAGCAGGTCCACGGAACGAATGTTCGGAAGGGCGAATGCGCTGCCGTTCTGGCGTGCGGTGCCGCCGTTGGCGCCGGTCGCGCCTTCGGTCAGATAACGGAAAATCCCCTGGCGGGCGGGCCCCGTCAAAACGTTTGCAACAACATTGGTCTTTTCCAGAAACCGCTGATCGTCGATGAGCACGAAGAAGAATGCTTTATTCTGCTTGATCGGCCCGGCGAGGCGGCCGCCGAACTGGTTGCGGTTTTGGTAGCCTCTCGACGCTCCTACCAGATTTTGAAAATAAGTATTGGTCGCGAACGCCGAGTTGTTGTTGGTATAGAACAGGGAGCCGTGAAATTGGTTGCTCCCCGCTCGAGTGCGCATCTGCACCTGCGCCGAACCGCGGCCCAGCGCCGGATCGACATTGCTGGCGCTGATGCGGACTTCTTCCACCATGTCGGGACTCGTGTAGACCGCCGAGTAAGCGCCATTCGAGTTGTTGTACCGCCCGTCATTGGTCGTCAGTCCGTCGCGGGTCGTGTTGACCTGGGCGGCGTCGGTTCCGCCGAAGCTCACCGTCATATTGCCAAAGGCGCCGGGGACCATCACGACGCCAGGCACTCCCTGGACCAGATCCAGCACGTTGCGGCTGGCCAGCGGAATATCCGTCACGTAGCGATCGGAAAGAACATTGCCTACAGAAGACGATGTCGTGGCGAGAACCGTGTCCGCCGCGATCGTCACTTCCACATTCTGGGCTGCGCTTGCGACCTGAAGGCTGAAATTCAGGCGGACCTGTTGGCCCTGTGTCAGCACGACATTATTAAAGGTCGCAGTCTGAAAGCCGGGCAGCGACGCCGACACCGTATACGTGCCGGGGGCCTGCAGGCTCTGGAAGACGTAGCTTCCGCCCTCGTTCGACAACCTGGTATCCGTAATACCTGTGTTGACGTTTTTGGCCGTCACTTCAACGCCCGGAATGAACGCTCCGCTCGCGTCCGCTACGGTACCCGTGACGGTTGCATTGACCTGTGCCAATGCGTAGCTTGGAAAGACAATGCACAGCAGTACTGCTGTTAACGTAAAGAGACTTCTCATCTCGACACCTCCACCTTGGAGGCGAAATCTATCACGGGGGTTCATTTGGCAACAAGTTTTTCGATGTACAGTTCATATCGCGAATTCCGCCAGGGTATCCGGAGATTTCGGGTTCGACGCAACCGTCCCGGAATATAGAGGTTTACAGGTACAATGTCGGCGCTTATGAACTCCAACACCAAGACAGCGAAAAAGAAACGTGTGTATCGAAGTCCGCTGCGGGATGAACGGGCCGAGCTGACGCGAACTAAGATTCTTGACGGTCTGGTTCAGGTCATGGCGCGTAACGGCATCGCGGAGTTATCGATACCGCTGATCGCAAAGGAAGCCGGCGTTTCGATTCCATCGGTTTATCGATACTTCCCGACGAAACGCGATTTGATCACCGCGCTCGATGAATATGCCCATCAAAGAGGCTCGTTCACTCTGGACGATTTCGGACCGGTCGAAACGCCGGAAGACCTCGCGAAAATCGTCCCGCTGACCTTCAAACGACGAGCTGCGATCGAATCGACGCTGTCGGCCGCGATGAACTCGCGGCTTGGATACACCATGCGGCGGCAGGAATTCGCCGATCGTGCCAAACACTTCAGTGCAGCGCTCCGCTCCGCCGCCAAGGATCTCAGCCGTAAGGAACAGCAATGGCTGACGGACGTCGTTTTCATCCTGAGTTCGTATGCAACCGTTCGGGCCTTTCGTGACTACCTCGATCTCGACCCCGACGAAGCCGGCAAGCGCGTCGCATGGGCGATTCGTCTGCTGGCACGGGGTGCCGGTGCCGCCGGAGCAAACTCCGGCAACGGGAGATAAGGTGAGCTTTGGGATTTTCGATGATTGTCCAGGCCCGGGCTTTTGGGAACGAGACAACTCGCATTTCCCGCTGCCGATGTCGCTGCATCTCTGGGAACTGTTTCTTCCGGCATACGATGGGGGAACTCGCCGCGGCCTGGCGCGCTATGGATCGCTGATCGACCACTTCGACTTTGCGCGCGTCAATGGCCGCCTCTACTTAAAAACCTGTTTTGTCGACAACCCCGCCGAACGCAATACGCGGATACAGGCATCACAGGATGCACTGACGGTCAAGCTTTGGCGGCTCGACACTGCCGACTGGCAGAATATCCGCGAAAACCTTCGCCAGCGTCTCCGGCGATTTTCCGAAATCGAACCGAATCGATTGGACCTCATTGGGCTTCAGAGTCATATCGTGTCGCTGCGTGAGGTCTTCCTCGAAGGCACGTTGCGACATTTCTTCCAGCAGCCGTCCAGCATGTTTCCCGTGGGCGACTGGGTGCGAGCCGCTTGCGCGCGGACGGGATGCGCTCCTTCGGAAGCCCTTTCCCTGTTGATCGGATCCCATGCCGGATCATCCGATTTCTTCGTAGCGGCAGATCAGCTGGACGAATATTCGGACAGGATCATCACCGGGTTCGACGTAATGGATCTGACGTTGCGTGAATTGCCGCAGCTCCGCTGCGGAGCCGACTGGCAGCCGAACGACCGGCTGCCGGAAGCTGCGCAACGTGAAACCGAATTGCGAGCGCGTATTCCGGCTCAATGGACTGCCGACTTCGACGCCGGACTGCTCGAGGCGAAAGCCGCATACGGATTGCACGACGAAGACGTACGCGTCACTTACTTGTGGCCGCTTGGCCTTCTGCGACGCGCACTCCTTGCTGCAGCGGGGAAGCTGATCGACGCCGGCCGCCTCCACCAGTCCGATCACATTTTTCAAACGACTCCGGCCGAGGTCGATAACCTCCTTGCCGGAAGCCGCGCCCCGGGTGCAGCCGAACTCGCAGACCGCGCTGCTGTATTCGCCGGATGGAAGGACGCCAAATTGCCGCCGTCGTTCGGTACGAAGGAGCTCGTTTCCTTTCAGGAGCTGCCCGCTGCATGCATGCGCGTCAACGAGGCGATCACTTTCTATCTTGGACAAATGGAGGATCAGTTGTCGGCAAACGACAACGCTCCATCGTGGTCGCTGATGGTAGCCGGCCTCGCTGCCAGTCCCGGCCGGTATGAAGGCTGGGCGCGCGTCGTGCGGCAGCCGTCGGACTTCAGAAAACTGCGGCATGGAGATGTACTGGTCGCGCCGACAACTTCCCCGGCCTACAACGTCATTCTTCCGATGATCGGAGCGGTCGTCACGGATCGGGGCGGCACTTTGAGTCATTGCGCAATCGTTGCTCGGGAGTTCGGAATTCCTGCGGTCGTCGGCACCGATCAGGCAACATCCCGTATCCCGGATGGAGCGCGAATTCTCGTGGACGGCGATCGCGGATTCGTCGCGGTGCGCGCATGAGCGGAGCGAATGCAAGCCCGACAGGGCGCAGCGATCAAGACATGAGCGGAGCGAATGCCAGCCCGAGGCGAAGCGCAAGCGCGATAGCGCGCAGCCTTAAGATTGGGCGCAGCAATTACTTAATATGATCATACGGTTCGATCAGGACACGCCCGTCGAACTCGCCGGCTGCAAGGGAAATAACCTTTCACGGATGTTTCGCGCCGGCCTGCCGGTCCCGCGAGGCGTCTGCGTCACATACGGCGAACCAGGCAACGGCTTGAATCGCGCACTGGCGGAATTGAATGCCGGATCGTTTGCCGTTCGTTCGTCGGCGGTTCATGAGGATGCCTGCGACGCTTCTTTCGCTGGAATGCTTCTGTCGCGGCTGAATGTTCCTGCAGACGATGTTCCCTCGACTCTGGAGGACATTTGGAAGTCGGCGTCGGATGCTGCCGCGGCCAGTTATTCACAACGGCTCGATGTTCCGCGCTCGGCAAGAACCGCAGCCGTCGTGCAGGAATTCATTCCGGCTGAGGCATCCGGTGTCCTGTTTACGCAAGACCCGCAAACCGGCGAGCGGCATCGAATCGTGGAAGGTTCCTGGGGGTTGGGACCCGGCGTGGTCGAGGGGCTGGTCCGGCCGGATCGATGGGTTGTTCGAGAAGATGGGACGGTGATTTCATCGATCATCGCCGACAAGGACATCGCGATTGCCCCCGCCGGCCGCTCCGGAATAACGCAGGTTCCTGTCGATCCATCCTGCCGGCGTCGCCCCTGTCTCAACCCGGAATCCTTGAAACAGCTTTCACGTCTTGCGGCTGAATGCGAGCGCCTGTTTGCGCGACCTCAGGACATCGAATGGGCGCTTTTCGACAATCAAGTCTGGTTGCTCCAGAGCCGCCCCATTACAAGACTCCACAAATGACCTCACATAAGAACAACCGGAATCGATGCCCCTGGCCCGGCGATGTTCCGGCAATGATCGAATATCACGACACAGAGTGGGGCGTGCCGCTGGATGACGACCGCAAGCACTTTGAGTTTCTCGTCCTCGATGCGGCGCAGGCTGGACTCAGTTGGCGGACCGTTTTACTGAAGCGCGAAAATTATCGGAAGGCCTTCGATAACTTCGATCCCGTGAAGGTGGCGCGGTTCACCGAGCGACGTGTCGAAAAGCTGCTGGCAAATCCCCGTATCATCCGCAATCGTCTCAAAGTCCAATCGGCCGTCACGAATGCGCGGAATTTCATCGAGGTCCAGGACGAATTCGGCTCGTTCGACAAGTTCATCTGGCGATTTGTCGATGGACGGCCTCGCGTCAATCGCTTCAAAGAGTCTTCACAAATACCCGCGCGCTCCGCAGAATCCGACGCGATGAGCAAGGAACTGAAGTCTCGTGGCTTTACATTTGTGGGTTCGACGATCTGCTACGCGTACATGCAGGCGGCCGGCTTGATCAATGACCACCTGGTGACATGCTTTCGCCACAAGGAACTCACAGTTCAACGTTGAGTTTCCTCTCAGTCATGCCGCAACGCGATCATCGGATCCACTCGCGACGCGCGACGCGCCGGCAAGTATGCAGCTGCGAGTGAAATGATCATCAGCAACGCGATTGCGACTCCCACTGTTGCCGGATCCGTCGGCTTGAGCTGAAACAGCAATTCCTCGATCCAGCGCGAAACCACCCACGCCGCCGGCAATCCCAGCAGAATTCCGAATGCCACCAGCCGCGCCGCCCCGCTCAGCACCATCGCGGTGACGCGCTTTCGGTCCGCCCCGAGCGCCATGCGAATGCCGATTTCACGAGTACGCCGGGCCACACGGTATGCCAGAAGACCATAGAGTCCGATGCAGGCCAGAAGCAGCGCGAGTATTCCGAATCCGCTCGCAAGTGTCGCCATCATGCGTTCCTGCACCATTTGAGCTTGTACCTGGCGCGAGATCGGCTGCACCTGAACCGGACTGTTGGGAAGTTTTTCACGAAGGACTTTCTGTATCGCCGAAGCCGATTGCCCCAAAGACCCGCTCGCTCGAACGCTGAGCGTTGTAGGAAAGTCGCCGGTTAACTGCGCGTACGACACATATACCGTCGAGCGCGGCGGCCGGCGGAGACCCACGGCATTTGTGTTCTTCACGACGCCGATGATCTCCAGATCTCTCAACTGGCCTCTCACTCGCGCTGAAAGACGTTGTCCGATGGGGTTCTGCTTCGGAAAGAATCGCGCAGCATACGCTTCGTTGATGAGCGCGACCGCCCCAGCCCGCGCCGAGTCGCGGTCGGTGAATTCACGACCGGCCACCAGCGGCGTTTGCATCGTCTCAAAGTAGTGGGGACCTGCGCCGACGAACAGCGCCGTGTCTCCGTCCGGAAGAGCTTGTCCTGCCGGCACTGCGGGCTCACTCCAATACGCTCCACTCAGGGGCGTGTGAGTCGACAAACTTGCCGAGAGCACACCGGGAGCCTGCAGAACTGCTTCAAGAACATCCGCGGAAACCGCAGTCCGCCGGCCTTCGAGGTCTGCGACAAAAACGCCCTCACGATTGAACCCGATATCCAGCGTTTGCAGATTGTGCAACGTCCGGACAAACAGGCTCGCGGCGATCAGCAATACCAGTGTGAGCGCGACCTGGAAAGTGACTAGCGACGGCAGCAATCGCGATCGGGAACTGCCTCGCGAACCATCGACCAAGACACTGGACGGCTGGACCGCAGTAATCTGGAAAGCCGGAGCGAGACCGAACAGAAGCGCCGTTATCGTTGCGATTGCGGCGGTAAACCCGAGCGTGTGCCAGTTGGGCGTGAGATCGAACGTGATGGGAAATGGTCCGCTGGAAATGGTCGCCAGCAGGAAGCGCGCGGAAAGCCAGGCCATTGCAATCCCGACCGCGGCACCGCTGAACGCCAGCAGCAGGCTTTCTGTCAGAAGTTGTCCAATGATGCGGCGACGGCTCGCGCCGATGGCAAGCCGCACCGCCATTTCCCGCCGTCGCGCAGATGCCCGCGCCAGCAACAGACTCGCAACATTCGCGCACGCGATCAGGAGAACCACGCCGACGATCGCCATCAGCACGCGCAGCGGTTTCTCATATGTCCCACGCAGAAAGGTCCAGCCGGTTCCACCTGGAGTCAGGGAGAACACAGCATCGGCCATCGCCCTCCGACGCGAGACTGGCCAGTGCGGTGCGATGACACGGTCTCCGATCTCGCGCCAGAGAGCCGCGAGCCGCGCGTTCGTTTCATCGATCGAGATGTCGGATCCTGGCCGCACCAGTACCCGCAACCAGAAATTGCCGGGTGCGAGCAGCGGAGCAGCGTCCGGAGCAATCTGCGGAAGCGCCGCGGCGGCGATCGTAATATCCGCAATATTGCCGACATTGGCGCCGACGAACCCTCGAGGACTGACACCCACGATGGTAACGGGAACACCGTTGAGCGGAATGGTCTGGCCGATTGCGCCTGGGTTATGCGCGAACTCGCGCTGCCAGTATCCATAGCTGATAACGGCAACAGGAGGCGCACCGGGCCGGTCATCTTCCTCAGCAAGCAGCCGTCCGGCGACGGCATTCAGACCAAGTGTGGAATAGTATCCTCCGGTGACGATTGCTCCGGTTTGCCGGGTCACTGTGCCGGCGGGACCCACGTCGAGCGGGAATCCGCTGAAGCCTGCGACTCCCTCGAAGATCTCGCGACGTTCGGCGAGAGCTTTCACTATCGCGTATGACAAGGTCTGGCCTGGTTCTCGCGCGTCCGTGGGCTGCATGTTCAGCAGAAGCAGTGCCTGAGGCTTTTCCACGGGAAGCCATTGCAGCATCAAGGCGTCGAACAAACTGAATATTGCAGTGTTGGCGCCGATCCCCATCGCAAGCGTGAGCACTATCACCAGAGTGAAGCCCGGTTGTTTGACCAGCGTGCGAATGGCATATCGCAGGTCGCGGCTGAACTGGTCGATCAAACCGCCATGCCGAAAGGCGCGCACGCGTTCCTTCGTTTGCTCTACTCCACCGAGTTCGAGTGTGGCGAGGCGGCGCGCTTCAGCGGGTGGGACGCCGGCACGGATCTTCTGCTCGGCGGAGATGTCGATGAATACCTGAAGTTCTTCCTGCAGTTCCTGCTCGACCCTTTTGCGGCGAAGAACCCAGCGCATGACCGATGCCAGACGGCGCAGCATAGTCATGCGCCCTCCAGCACACCTGTGATCGCGAACTGGATTCGTTCCCAGCGCTCGCGGTGTCGTTCCAGCTGCTTTTTACCCGCCGCCGTCAGCTTGTAATACTTCGCGTTGCGGTTGTTCTCGGTAGGCGCCCATTCCGCCTTGACCTTCCCATCCTGCTCGAGACGGTAGAGCGTCGGAAACAGCGATCCCGGATTGACCTGAAACGTGTCGTGGCTGAGAGCCGCAAGCCTCTGGGAGATTCCGTAGCCGTGCATCGGCTCGCGGGAAAGGATCGTCAGGATCATCAGATCGAGCGTCCCCTGTGGCACGTCGAGCTTTTCCATTATCGTGTTCTCCTCTAGGGCAACAAGATAAGAGGATGATAATACGGACGACCTTTAGGGTGTCAAGATGAAAGCTAGAAACTCAAACGGAGCAGAACCTGAAACTGCCGCGCGCCAAACACCTGGCTTGCCGGGATCTGGCCGAAGTCCGCGGAGTTCATGTTCAGGTTCGGGTTGCCGAGCAACGGCTTGTTCAACACGTTGTGAGCGTCCACCCGCAACTGGAAGCTTTTCGTTTCGCCGATGCGCACGGTTTTGCTGGCGCTCAAATCGAACCCGAAACGGCCGGGCCCCCGCAGCCAGTTACTTCCAAGCGTGCCGAGTGTTCCCGGTTGCGCGTGCCGCAGAACGATACGTCCCTGAGAATCGGCGACCGCGCGCAGCGTGCACGCCGTTCGCGTCCCTTGAGACGAAGTCACCGCGTCGCATTGCGGATCGCTCACGATCTGATACGTACCCTCGCGGAAGTAACGCGGCAGATTGCCGGTCATATGCGCCTGGCCCTGATCTTTCGGAAACGCCCCGACGATATCCGGTCGCGCGCTGCCGATGTAGGTGTTGCCCGTGGTGATACTCAGAGGAGATCCCGAGTTCGCCGTGAACAGCCAGCTCAACTGCCAGTTCTCGACAAGGCGCGCTACAACTCCCGCGCTGTTTCCCAGCACCTTGCGACGAGGGCCGAACGGCAGTTCAAAGATGCCGCTCGAACGGAATCCATGAGTGCGGTCGGATCCCTGCAAACCGCGGCTCAGCGACCGCTCCAGCGGATGAATCCACGTACTGCATCCGGAGTTCTCGCAGTTCGTGATCGCCTTGCTCCATGTGTAGGAAGCCTGATAGCTGAAACCAGACGTGGGCCGCAGCGTGGCCTGCAGTTCAAGCGAATGATAGATGGAACTTCCCGGGTTCGTGGTCAGCGTCACATTGTTGAACTGCGGATTGTTTGCGATGAAGTTCTCCGGCAATCCACCGTTGCGCAGCAGGCCGCCCGTCTGGCCGGTGATCATCGTGGACTGATTCAGCGTGTTCGCAACAGCGCTGAAATCTCCGTTGGCGATTGCGGTGCGGAATGTTGTGTTTTGCCGTAAAGCCGCTGAACCGGTAACTCCGCCTGTCCCCACCGCAGCCTGACCCGAATTGAAGACGAGCCCGCGCAGCATCTGATCGAACAGCGGAGCATCGCCGCCGGAACGAGTGATAGCAAGAGCGTCGAGGAGACCGTTCGTCAGATAGTTCCGCTGGTTCAGTGGAATCGATCCATACAACTTGGACCCTTTCGTTCCGATGTATCGAATATCCAGATTCAAATTCGAACGAAGGTTTCGAGTGATGACCATGTTGAACGTCTGAACGTAGGGGCTCACCGAGTTGTTGTCGAACACGGTGACGCTCTGAGTTCTGTCGTTCACTGAAATCGGCTGGAGCGGCTTGTTTCTCGGAACCGGCAGCACAGGATTCGTCAGATCGAGGTATTGGGTCGAAGTGTAGGTCGCGTTATGGCTGACGCCCGGCATGCTTGGTCCGGTCGCAGCGTCAACAGCGCTGGCTCGCCCGACCGTTCCGACATAGGTGACGCCATAGCCGCCGCGCAATGTCGTCTTGTCTGCTCCGAACCACGGAACGGACCAGCTGAAACCGACGGCTGGTCCAAAGTTGTTCAGGTCATTATTCCAAAGCGGGACGCCTGAATTCGGCGAGTTCTTGCCGACGAACTGCACCGTGTTCAGATCGCCTCGACGTGGTCCTGGTCTCCAGTAGTCCTCAAAACTGCGGCCGGAGTAACCGAAACCCGCGAGACCGCCACCAAGCAGGGTCGCCATGTTGCCGTACGTCTCATACGGCACGCCGTGATAGTCCCAGCGGAGACCGAGGTTCAGCGTGAGAGATGGTCTCACCTTCCAGTCATCTTTGAAGAAGGCGCTGAACTCCCTTTGAGAAATGCTGGACGACGGCGGTAAATACGAATTGAGTTCCTTGATGTCGCTGAACTCCGTTGCATCGGGCGTGGCCATGCGGAAAGCCTGCTGGATGTTCGACAACGATCCGCTCAGTGTCAGCAGGAGATTCCGCATTGCAGTAAGGTTCCCGCCGATGAGTCCGGGAATGCGGGATGTTTCGATGTTCGTCACTGGAATATTTCCGGCGCCGCCGTTCGCGACCGGAAGCCAATTGGTTGCTGTCGGCGCATCGGACCGGCTGTGCCGCAACTCCACGCCGCCTTTGAATGCGTGCTTCCCTTTCGACCAGCTCAGCGAATCCGCATATGTAAAGACCGGAGAATCGGAAGGCTGAGGAGCGCACCCGCCCGTGATCTTGTGCTCAGTGAACGAAGTCGGGTACACGAGCAGTGAGTACCCGTTGACGTTGGGCAGCCAGTCTTTCACTTCATCTTCGTTCGCATCGCAAGCGCGTTTGCTGTCGAACTTCATGAGACGCCAGCCGAAGCGGGCCTCATTGAGCAAGTTCGGCGACAGCGTGGAAACGAACGACGACGTCAGCAGCCGCGGCCATCGCTTCAGTTCGCCGTCCCAACCGCCGGGCCAATCGGACATGCGCGTCTTGTTCCAGAGATTCTCACGCGTGTAGTTGATGGTGAACTTGTTCCGGCTGTTGAAATTGTGATCGACCTTGATGTTCCACTGATTGCGATTGGTGTCGTCCTCTGTTCCGAGTTGTCCGCCGACGAGGCTGTCTCCGGGACGCGTCCAGCGGTGCACGGCGGTATTGAGTCCGTCGCCTCCTCTAAAATCGTTCGGTTGAGGCATGTCGGCCAGAAATCTCTGAATGAACCCGGATCGATCGAAGCCCGGGCGGACTGGATCGTATCCAAAAACAGGAACGGACTGCAGTTCTCCGGTCGCGGCAGCCGGCCGCCTCGGAGTACCGGCGAAGTCCACCACGGGCGCGGTTGGGTTGGCGCCGAGGGTAATGCTGGACTCAGCGTTGCCGTTCACGACATCCGGAAAGAATCGAAACATCCCCTGCCGGGCAGTGGCCGTCAATACCGGGGTCGTGACTTCGCTGCGCGACTTCATCCTCTGCGCATCGAAGAGTCCAAAGAAAAACGTTCGATTTCGAATGATCGGACCGCCGTAGCTGACGGTGGCTTGCTGCCGATTGAACCAGTCCTGTTCGATGCCAAGGCGATTCTGGTCCCAGGTATTCGGATTGAGAGCCGAATTCTGTACGTTCCACACGGCGCTCCCTCGGAACTGGTTTGTTCCGGAGCGCGTCAGCACTTGAATCTGACCGATGCCGCCTCCGGATTCGGCGTCCACCGGCGCGACGACGACCCGCAACTCACCCACGAGATCCGGATTGATCCTCGTGTTGGAAACCATACCCAGCTGGTATCGGTTTTCCTGAACGCTCACGCCATCCCGCGTTGTGTTCACCATGCCCGCGGTCGCATACAACCCTGCAAACGTCGCGCTCGTCCGGGCGGCCGCGTACTGCCCCTCGCCGCCGACGCCCCCGGTTGCCTGCTGCACGCCTCCGAGAATGTTCACCAGATTCAGGGCATCGCGACCCACTGTGGGCAGCTCGTGAACGGTCCGTTGCGGAAGCACCGAACCCACGGATGCGGACGACGTTGCCAGCAGCGTGTCGGCCGCGACGGTCACCTCGACGGCCTGAGTTACATTGCCGACCTCGAGCGTAAAGTTCAGGCGGACCTGCTGGGACGTTCCCAACTCGACCCGCGTGTAACTCTGTGTTCGGAACCCCGGCAGTTCCGCGCTGATCCGATAGGTGCCGGGCTGAAGGCTCGGGAAATTGTAAGTGCCGGTTTCATTACTGAATACCGTGGTGACCACTCCCGTTTCGGTATTCGCCGCTGTAACCGTGACTCCCGGTATGAGAGCACCGCTGCTATCGGAAGCGGTACCGCTGACGGTGGCATTGGCGGATTGACCAGAGAGACAAACGGCCGAAAGGACGAGCAAGAGTACCGCGATCGCTAATACGGATCGAGACATCGCTACCTCCAGGGGTTTGGCAACGAACGTTTTCGGAACTTTTTGTGGGCCTTCTGCGTCCTGAAGCTATACGCGTGGAAGACGTTAATCAAATAGTATTTCAGGCGTAATATGCTACAGGTCTTTAACAAGGAGATGACGATGAAGAAACTGGCACTCTGGTTGATCGTTTTTGCAGCAGCCTCCGGCGGGGCGCTGTACGCCCAGGACATTGCAGGCACATGGCAAGGAACTCTGCAACCTCCCGGCGGCGGTCCTGCGCTTCGTATTGTGATGCAGGTCTCAAAGACGGATGGCCAGGCTTTAAGCGCGGTAATGCGCAGCATCGACCAGGGCGGACAGCCGATCAATGCCGGTGCAGTGAGCCTTCAGGGGTCGACTTTCAAGTTCACAGTCCCGGCGATCGGCGGTAACTATGAAGGACGGTTGAGCGGAGACGGCAATACGATCTCGGGCACATGGACGCAGGGCGCTCCTATGCCGCTGAACCTGGCGCGCACCACGCCTGCGACTGCATGGGCCATTCCGGAGCCTCCGCCTCCGCCGAAGCCGATGGCAGCGGATGCAAATCTGGCCTTTGAAGTCGCCACCATCAAGCCCTCGAATCCTGAAGTACGTGGACAATCCATTCTTGTGGGCCGGGGTGGCGGAAACATGTTCACAACCACCAACACGACGCTGAACGACCTCATCGTCTTCTCGTACGGCATTCATCCGCGCCAGCTCACGGGCGGTGCTTCGTGGCTCGAATCGGAACGGTTCGACATCACGGCAAAACCGGAAGCGCAGGGCATCCCCAACGCAACGCAGTTGAGAACCATGGTTCAAAAGCTGCTCGTAGAGCGCTTCGGACTCGTGTTTCACAATGAAAAGAGAGAGCTCTCGGCCTACGTGATCACGCTTGCAAAGAGCGGACACAAGCTTACAAAGAACGAAAGCGGCGGGGTCCTTCCCGGCTTTGGCGGCAGGGGGCCGGGCGCCATCGGCGTTCGTAACACCACCATGGGAGAATTCGCCGGCTTCTTACAGGCCCGAATCCTCGATCGGCCGGTCGTCGATCAGACAGCTCTGAGCGGCAAGTTCGATTTCGTTCTGGAATGGAGGCCCGATCCCGCTCAGCTCCAGGCACAGGCACCTCCGGGCGCCCCCGCGCCACAGCTTCCTCCCGAAGTCGAAGCGCGGCCGGATCTCTTCACCGCAATCCAGGAACAGATCGGTCTGAAGCTTGAAAGCACAAAAGCGCCTGTTGAGGTCATGGTGATCGACAAGGTGCAAAAGCCTTCCGAGAACTAAAAGGTCAATCCGGAATACGGGGTCGGACGCTTGTTTTACCAGCTCGATGCGTCTGACCCCGACTTTCACTGTCCCCGAATTTACCCCCCGCTGATCCGGAAGACTTCTTCGCGAACACGTTGCCGCTCCCGATCCATTTGTTCCGGTGTAGCTCCGAGAACACCAAGAATGTACTCCGTCATGGCCAGCGCGACTTCCCCTTCGCCGGAAAACACCGCGTCAGCTCCGGCTGCGCTCATGATGGCCGTCTCCGTCAGGTAATTAGAACGTGAGAGGACGCGCACACTCGAATTCAATCCTCGCGCAACACGAATGATCTCTGCCGCCTGCTCTGACGACGGGCCTGAAACTATCAGAGCGACCGCGTTGCGAATTCCGGCGGCTTCCAATACTTCAGCCTTTGTCGCATCTCCGTACACGACATGTTGGCCCTGCGTTCGAACTCGCCGCGTGGTTTCCAGATTCGTGTCGATGACGACAGGCTCGAGTCCGCCTTCCCGAAGCAAACGCGCGACCGTCTGACCTATGGGGCCATAGCCAACCACCACAGCACGATACGTAGAGGCTGCACCCGAGTCCTCGACGACGGTGGCGCCGTTCGCTTTCGGGTTCAGGAACCGCCAGATACGAGGAGATCGGGCCAGCGCGGCTTCGATGCGGCCTACAGACCTGTAGAGCATTGGGTTCAATGTCAGGGAAATGATCGATGCGGCGATGATCAGATTCCCGGCATCCGAAGAAAAAATCTCGAGTTCCTCACCCACGGTCATCAGGATCAGTGAGAATTCGCCGATCTGCGCCAGCGCCATCGCCACGCCAACGGCGATTCTAGAACCATAGCCGAGCAAAACGGCAATCAGGAACGCGGCGACCGGTTTTCCAACGAGGACAATCGCGAGCGTTGCCAGAAGCAAAGACGGCGAGTTCATCAAAGATGCGGGATCAAAGAGCATCCCAACAGAAACGAAGAAGAGAACAGCGAATGCGTCGCGCATCGGCAAGGCATCGGATGCAGCGCGAAAACTGAATTCCGACTGGCCGACAATCATCCCTGCAAGAAACGCGCCGAGAGCCATCGACACTCCGAACGCCATCGCAGAACCCACTGCAATACCGAGCGCAATGACCAGAACAGCCAGTGTGAACAACTCCCGCGACTGGGTTGCCGACACGCCGTTCAGGATTCGCGGAATGACTCGGCCGCCGACGACAAACGCGAAGAGGACCAGGAGTGCGAGCTTTCCGATCGTTAGAGCGACCACCTGAACCAGCGACGGTCCCTGCCCTTCGGATGATGCAAAGAGCGCCGGCAGCAGGACGAGGACTATTACCGTGAAGATGTCTTCGACGACGAGCCACCCGATCGCTATTCGGCCCGTTCGTGTCTGCAGGTCGTTGTTATCGACCAGGACCCGCGTCAGCATGACGGTGCTCGCGACGGACAATGCCAAACCGAACACGATGCTGGCGCTCCATGACCAGTCAAATGCTCTGCCCGCAAGCGCTCCGAGCAGGGTCGCTACGGCGCTCTGAGTGAGCGCGCCCACAAGAGCGATGTTTCGAACGGCCAGCAGATCCTTCAAGTGAAAATGCAGGCCGACGCCGAACATGAGCAGGATGATCCCGATTTCAGCAAACTCAGTTGCCAGGGTTCGGTCCGCGACGAAACCCGGCGTGTAGGGCCCGACGATCAGGCCGGCCAGCAGGTAGCCGATGATCGGGGACAACCGAAGCCGTTGCGTGACGTATCCCAACGCAAGAGCGGCGGCGAGGCTGCCGGTCAAAGTGAGAATGAGAATCGATACATGCATAGATTTCGAAACTCCGATATCGCCCGCGAGCTTCCAGTCTAGCGGGTGGCGGTCTAATTCGGAGTCAGACGTCGGCAAGCGAAGCGCGCCTTTTCACGATACGTTTCATATATCGAAACTGTTGTCCCCTGTTTGATGCCTGTGGTATATCCGCGGCAGGCTTAAACGGAAATCACAACTGATTGGGGGAATCTATGCGTAATGCGAAGGTGTTGGTGGCCGCACTTCTGCTTTTGTTGGTGGCTCCGGGATTCATCCATGCTCAAGGCCTGGGTACGATTGCCGGTGTCGTAAAAGACGCGTCGGGAGCCGTCTTGCCCGGAGTATCGGTCGAGACATCGAGTACGGCTCTGATCGAGAAGATGCGGACAGCCGTGACGAACGAATCCGGACAGTACACGATCGTCAGCCTGCCGCCGGGCACATACACCGTGACGTTTACCTTACCCGGATTCACAGTGACGCGCCGTGAAGGCATCGAAATGCTGGCGAACTTCACAGCTCAGGTAAACGGCGAACTGAAGGTCGGCGGTCTGACGGAAACCATCGACGTCACCGCGGAAACACCGCTTGTCGATGTGCAGAGTTCGGCCGTCGCGCGCGCAGTCACGAAGGACATCATCAAGGAAATCCCGACAGGCGGCACCATGTATCAACTGGCCGCGATGATGGTCGGCGTCACGATCGGCGGCGGCGCGGCTGTGGTGGATGTCGGCGGTGCATCCGGTTCTCCGGTTCAGTCACAGCTCAGCTCGCATGGCGGAGCGCCGGGCGACGAAGTTCAGATGGTCGATGGGTTGAAAGTCGGAAACATGATGAGCAACAGCGGCAGGACGAATCAGACTTTGTCGCCGCTGCTCTTCGAACAGATCGATGTTCAGATTTCCGGCCACGGCGGCGACGCACCGTCAATCGGCGTGCAGTCGAATCTCATTCCGCGCACAGGTGGAAACGAATTCCACGGCACCGTGCTCGTCAACGGCTCATCGGGCAAATTGCAAAGCAATAACCTGACAGACAGGTTGAAGGCGTTCGGACTCACGGATACGACTCGCCTGAAGAACGTGTACGACGTTAACGGCGGCTTCGGTGGTCCGATCGTGAGAGATCGATTGTGGTTCTTCTCCACGGGCCGCTATCAGACGAACACCAGTTACATCGCGGGTTTGTACTTCCCGGCAGATCCCAAGTCCTTTGTTCGAACCGAAGATAAAGGCAACCAGGCCTTCGACGATCAGTTTCTCCGGGACTTCACAACCCGACTGACATGGGCGGCGACGTCCAAGATGCGGGTGAATGGATTCATTCAAATCCAACACAAATGGTGGCCTCACTGGGCGATCAACGCTTCAGTGTCACCCGAGGCGGTTGGGCGCGTTGATTGGCCGGGCCGTCTCTATCAGATCTCGTGGAACTGGACGGCAACCAACCGTCTGCTCTTCGAAGCCGGAACGAACTTCGGGGACAGCAGCGACACGATTGTGCCCCGCCCCAACGAGGTGAACGGATTGGGAGCGCCTGCTCGAATCGTGGAACAAGGCGGAACATTCGGCGGCGTCGCCGTCGCGCCAATCACATATGGGAAGTACGGCCTCAGTCTCTATGAGCGGCCGATGTATCAGTATGGTTCACGCGCATCGATGAGTTACGTTACAGGCAGTCACAATCTGAAGGTCGGAATGGATCTGCAGCGGGGATTTCGAACGCGTATTTCGGAACACTTCTCCGACGACATTCAGTACCGCACACAGAATTTCGTGCTGAACCAGGTTACGATTTTCGCTCCATCAGGCACGTACCGTTCGAACCTGGATTACAACCTCGGCCTCTTTATCCAGGATCGCTGGAGGATCGGCCGGCTGGCGCTGAGTCCCGGCGTACGGTTTGAATTTCAAAAGGAATCGAATGATGCTTACGGAGCTCCTGCGACCAAATACACTCCGAACCGTAGTTTGTCTTTCCCAGGTGCTGACATCGTCAACTGGAAGGAAATCAATCCCCGGATCGGTGCGTCATTCGACCTGTTCGGCAACGGACGAACAGCTCTGAAAGCCAGCGCCGCCCGAGGCGTAGCCCAGGAAGGAATCAACACGGCGGACAGCGTTCACCCTGCGGTTGCGCTCGCGACAAGCGTCGCAAGAACCGTGACCGAAACGACGTATCCGGTCGGCGATCCTCGACGCTTGAATAATGCCCCGGACTGCGACCTTTTGAACCCTCTGGCGAACGGCGAATGCGGCGCCTGGCTGACGTCCGGGTTCGGCGGTTCGACCATCGTTACACAGCAAGATGCGCGAACTCTAAGAGGACTGGGCGTCCGTCCATGGAACTGGGAGTTTTCGACGGGAATTCAACACGAAATCACCCCGCGAATCTCCGCGAACTTCACCTATTACCGGCGCATCAATGGCGGCTTCCTCGTGACAGACAATATCGCGAACACCGCCGCCGACTTCAGAGAGTTGACCGTCACCGCGCCGACCGACCCCCGCCTGCCCACTTCCGGCCAAAGACTCACGATTTATGACGTCAATCCCGTGCTCGTGAGCGGCCAACCTTTCAACGCGACCAGCAACGTGACGAAATTCGCTTCCGACTACGGGAAGCAGTTGCGTCATTGGGATGGCTTCGATATCTCGAGCAATTTCCGCCTTTCGCGGATGACGCTGCAGGGTGGCGCCACGCTCGGCAAAACGATGTCCGACAATTGCGACATCATCCGGCAATTGCCCGAAATCATGGGAAGCACGCCAAGGGAGTTCTGCCACAACCAAACAGGCTGGATGCCGCAGTTCAAATTCATCGGCTCCTACGACATCCCGTGGCAGGATCTGCGGTTCAGCAGCAATTTCCAGAGCCTGCCGGGGCCGGGCCTGCAGGCCGGCGTTATCTATTCCGGTTTCACCGGCGGCGCCAACAAGACCGTCAACATGTTCGATTCGAATACAGCGTTCGGAGACCGGCTGTACCAGATCGATCTGCGCTTCAGCAAAGTCTTCCGCGTCAGCGAGGGCAAGTCGATAGATGCGAATTTCGACATCTACAACAGTCTGAACTCCGATGCGTCGCTGTCAGAAACCACAGCGTATACGGCGACCGCCCCAAACGGCGGCGCGTGGAGAAGACCAACCGGCGTCATCCAGGGACGCCTCTTCAAGTTCGGACTGCGTTGGGATTTCTAGCTCCAGGACTGAAACATCTAACGGTATATTTCAGTGTTCGGCCTTCGAGAGAGGAGTGTCCGATATCCAAAATCTTCCTTAAGAAAGGGAACTAATACGAAATGGCTGTTACGAGTTTAGAGGATCTGCTTCAAAGCGTCGGCGGACCGGTAAAACTTCTCCGGAATTCCCAAACGGGCCCCTACGTCTATCCCGTCGTCCCTGCAGAGTTCACGAACTGGCGCGACGAGCAACAGGCGTGGCAGCACACCTGTGTTCTTTTCAACCAGTCCTATCACATGACGGACATGTATGTGGAGGGCCCGGGAGCGCTCAAATTGTTTTCGGATCTCGGCATTAACAGCTTCAAAAGCTTTGACGTCTACAACGCGAAGCAATTCGTGCCCTGCAACTACGACGGCTACGTGATCGGCGACGTTATTCTCGTTCGACTGGAAGAGCATCTCTTCAATCTTGTGGGCCGGCCATCCGTTCACAACTGGGTCCAGTTTCATGCCGAAACCCGCGGCTACGACGTGAAGTGCGAACGCGACGAGCGCGCGGCGGCAAGGCAGGGACCGATCGTCCGTAAGGCCTACCGGTACCAGGTACAGGGCCCCAACGCGATGAAGACCATCGAAAAGGTCATCGGCAAAACTCCGCCGAATATCAAATTCTTCAACGGCTGCATACTGACGATCGCGGGCAAACAGGTTCGCGCGATTCGTCACGGCATGGCCGGACAGCCCGGGTTTGAATTGTTCGGACCGTGGGGCGACGGCGAGGCGGTCCGCGCCGCGATCGTCGAAGCGGGCCAGGAGTTCGGTCTGCGTCAGGTGGGAGCCCGCGCCTATTCGTCAAACACTCTGGAATCCGGCTGGATTCCATCGCCAATGCCGGCCATCTATTCCGGCGAGAAGATGAAACCCTTCAGACAATGGCTGACCGCGGACGCGTACGAAGCAAAGGCGTCGCTCGGAGGCAGTTTCTATTCCGACAACATCGACGATTACTACCTGACTCCCTATGACCTCGGGTACGGGCACATTGTGAAATTCGATCACGACTTCATCGGCCGCGAGGCGCTCGAGAAGATGGCGGGAAAGCCGAGCCGCAAGAAGGTGACTCTCGCGTTGGACAATGATGACGTCACACGCGCCCTCGGAACCATGTTCCAGAAGAGTGATCGAGCCAAATACTTCGACTTCCCTTCTGCCGTATACGCAACTTTGCCTTATGACAAGGTTCTTAAGGATGGGAAGACGATCGGTATTTCGACCTGGTGCGGCTACAGTTCGAACGAAGGCAGGATGCTCACCCTGGCGATGCTGAATCCCGACTACGCGCAGCCCGGCACCGAAGTCACATTCGTATGGGGTGAAGAAGGCGGAGGATCATCGAAGCCGACCGTCGAACGTCACCAGCAGACCAGCATTCGCGCGATCGTCAGCCCTGTTCCCTACGCGGAAGTGGCGCGTCAGGAATATCGGAAATAACTAAACCGAAGACGGGCTCATCGATTTCATCAGTTTTGGAGTCATCGAATACCCGATGAAAGCTCCACCGATGAGTCCGCCCACATGCGCTGCGTTATCGATGAAAGGTATGAAATACGCGGTGAATAGCGAATAGCCCGCCCACATGAGCAGCACGTTTCCGACGCGCTTGTCGCGAAGATGAAACCAGACGCGGTATTTGAGAAAGAAGATGATCGTTGCGCCAAGCAATCCGAAGATCGCGCCTGATGCTCCGACCGACGGCCCTGGATTGATCAATACGCTGAAAACCGATCCCGCCAGTCCCGAAACGATGTAAACGCCCGCCATCTCCATCCGGCCGTAGGCATGCTCCGCTGCCATCCCGACGATGTAGAGACCAATCGCATTTCCGACAAGATGTTCCACGCTTCCATGAAGGAACATCGCGCTGAAGAGTCTCCAGACCTCACCCTGTAAAACAAGTTCGCTGGAGAGCGCTCCGGCTTTCAATATTCCGGACTCGCTCTCCAGCACACCCAGGATGACCGTGCAGAAAAAGATCACGGTATTCAGAACGATCAACGTGATCGTAACGAGGGGTGCCGAAGACATCCCTCGTTCGAATTGAACCTTGCTGAATTTAACGGCGTTCACCGGTATCCAGCATGACGCCCAGAGCGAGCGCGAGCCGCCGATCGAGGGTGCGGCCGTGGTCCGCCGTCAGATCCAGCACATAGCGATCGAGCAGCGTCAGCTTGCGATTGAACTCGCCGATCACATCTTCACCACGAAGGAAGATGAAGTTCGTACGCAGGAACAGAAAGATCGGAATGCCGGTTCTCCTCAGCAACGACAGGATGATCGAATCCTCCTTCGCGGTACAGAGGTGCAGCCCGTTTTCATTCATGACGTCCCAGCGGCGGCGAATGTAGTCGAACAGAACATTCTTTCGAAAGCTTCCGATCTGATTTCCAGCCTTGTCCAGGATGCTGAAATTCGCATACGGGAACTCGAGTTTGTTGAGCTGCTGAATCTCGAGCATCTTTTCCGTCTTCGTGTCGTCCTTGTAGAAACTGATGTGCCGCTTGGGCATCAGCGTGAAGAACACAACGACCGACAGGACCAGCACGGCAATCACGCCGACTGCAGAGAATATCAATCCGACGCCCGGGCCGAGCGCAGATCCCACCAGGCCGGAGATAAACGACATGACGAAGTTGCCGCCGAAAAATGTCACGGCCACCGCGGCAAGCATCATGAGCTGTTGGGCCAGCAATGCGGGCCGCTCGACAAACATCAGCGGACTGCCGGCGTCATCGGTTACGTAATATTTTTCTTTGATCGCGAGCGCCTTCTGCCGCAGCAGGAACTTGTCACGATCGAACAGTGGGTTGGCCTCGACGTCCGAGGACAGGGTTTGAGTTGCATCCATCATCGTTTCCAACGGCGTTTCGACTGACGCACCCTTGTTCGTCTCCGCGACCGCAATCGCGAGCGTTACCGGTGTGCCCTGAAAGCTGGCGTGTCCGTTCACTTTGAGGTCCGCACCGCAGGCCCCGCATGCGCGCGTCCCATTGTCGTAATACCTTCCGCATCTCCTACAAAAGATCATAGGATCTCCTTTCCCTTCGACTCTCCGGGCAAACGTGTCAAAGGTATCGGCGGAATGTCAGGTAGTCTTTAGTTCCAATCCAGGCTTTAGTCGGGACAACTTGTACGGACGGTTTCGAGCGAGGACAAATTAACCTGAAGGTATTTAGGATCGCGATAGAGCAGCCCCCGAACCTCCACCTTCTGGTTCTTGTGAGACTCGGGCTTCATCGATGGACCAACACTCACCAGGTCAAATGTTTGCGTGCCAAGCCGCGCGGAGGCAGCTCGCTTCAGCGCCTCGGGCGGCGCGATTTCATCCCTGACCTGAACCGGGTCGCTGGCGTTGGTCAGGATCCACCTGTTATTCGAATCCTGGGTCAGACATCCGACAGCTCCAACCAGCGTGAAGTTGGGCGGTCCAGACGCGGTGTCGCGCTTCACAATCTGGAGGTCTTCCAGATCATTGAGAGTAAAGGGTGTTGAACCAGCCGGAAAGCCATTGACCTGCAGAAGGTAGGCGACAATGTCGAGCTTGGCGGCGGGAGTCACCTGCTGCGCGTTCAACGGCGGCATCGTCTCGCGAATCTTCAGAAAAAGACGGTTCACACTTCCGTTTTCCCATTCGGTGACAAACCGGTCGCCTTTGAGCGCAGGACCTTTGGCACCGGTCAGATCGGCGCCATGGCAACCGTTGCAACCGTTTTGCGACAACGCAGCTCTCCCGAGTTCAGCCTGGTCCGTCGTGAACACTCCGTCCCAGATTCCTTTCCGGGCCATGCGGATATCTTCGAGAGCGGACATATTCAGCGGAAGCTCCTGGTTTCCCGCGGGAAAATCGTTCTGCTGAAGAATGTAGGCAAGGATGTCGATCTTCACTTCGTCGCGGACCGTGCCGGAATTACCCTGGGGCATCGTGTCCCGGATCTTGATGAAAAGGCTCGCGACGTTGTCCACTTCCCAATGCGCAAGAAATGTCCGCCCTTTGATGGCAGGCCCTCTCTCCGATCCGATGAGCGCGAGGTTGTGGCACCGGGAACAGTTCTGGTCGTATTCGGCCTTTCCGCGAGCCGCCTGAGCGGACGTAAAGACTCCATCCCAGATTTTCTTTGGAGTGGGTTGTTGCGCGATTGCCGGGACGGCAAAAAGAACGCTGATCAGAACTGAAAAAATACGACGCGGGTTCAGATGGCCTCCGTTTTACTTCCTTACCGCGAAGGTGCCGCCGGTACCGGGATTCCGTTCTTAGCCATTAAGTCTCGAAGCAGCGTCGTGGCTTCCGCGTTGCCGCGGCCTCCACCGCCTCGCGCGCCGGCACCTCCGGCGCCGCGTCCACCGCCGCCTCCGCCACCCTGCGCAATATCAAGGGGCATACGGCCCTGTTTGTCCCTGGCGTCCAGACGCGCGCCGCGTTCGACAGCGTATTGGATGATGGCGGCCGATCCACGGCCGGCGGCGCTGTGCAACAGCGTTTGACCGTTGCTATTGAAGGCTCGGACATCCACGCCGCGATCAACAAGCAGCTTGATGGCGTCCACGGAAGTCGCGATCATCGCCGTCGTCGTCCGGTCCTTCAATGGAATGGACGGATCGGCACCGCCATCGAGAAGGAGCCGGAGGATTTGCAGATCATTGGCTTTGGCCGCTCGCATCAGAGGCGTCGCGCCGTCCCCCATCTGTGTATCACCGACCAGATTATTGTGGCGGCCGATAATCGGTTTTTTCAGTCGCAGATTCGGGTTGGCGCCATGAGCGAGCAATACCTTCACCATGCCTGCCGCGTCGATTTCCGCGCGCAGCTTCGGATCGGGCCGCGTCATCATGTTGGCCGGCGCTCGCATATCGACTGCGGCGTAGAGTGCCGTCATGCCTGAGTTGTCGCCGATGTTGGGATCCGCGCCTTTGTTCAACAAGAGGCTTGCCAGATCGTAATGAAGGTTGATGATCGACAGCTCCAGCGCCGTGGTTCCGTCCGCATCGACAGCATTCATATCGGCTTTCAAATCCGCAAGCATGGCTGCTGCGGCCGTGGAGTTCTGACGCGCGGCATACATCAGCGCTGTCCATCCGCCTCGAGGCAAAATAAAAACGGCCATGCCGTTTGTTTCGTATTTGTACTCGGGAAAACTCAAAACCTTCGAGTGCAGATTCATGTCGGCGCCGGCTTCAACGAGTGCCTTGATCACGCCGGGATGATTTTCCGCCGCGGCCCACATCAAGGCCGTCTGGTCCTGCCACTTCTCCGTGGCATTCACGTTCGCGCCGCGCGCAATGAGCGATTTGACAGCATCCGCATTGCCGGCGCGCGCCGCGGTCATGAGGACGGTTTCCCCCTCGGGCATTGCAGTGTTCGGGTCGGCGCCGGCCTTCAGCAGCATGTCGACCATCGCCGCGTTGCCGTTCGTTGCGGCGAGCGAAATCGGCGTGACGCCGTAGCGATTCGCCGCTTTCACATTCGCGCCGGAACGAAGAAGCAGTTGCGCTGTTTCCACCTGGTCGGCGCGTACAGCCCAATGAAGGGCCGTCATGCCATCGGGCTCCAACTCATTCACGTTGGCTTTTTGTTTGATCAGCGCGCGTACCTTCTGGACGTCGCCGGCTTTGACCGCATCAGTCAAGCCGCTGCCGCCTGCGGCGGCGGACACTGCAAGAAGAGAAACCAGAATCAAAACGAACGCGATTCTCATATCTCGACGGTTCCTGTGCTGATTCCGAATTTTTCGATGTCGCAATCAAACTTATTCGCCAGCGAGACCATCATGTTGGCGAGAGGCGTTTCCTTCGGAGCCTGGATGTGCCGATTGCCCCGCATCTGGCCCGCGGCCCCCCCGACGAGTAGCGTCGGAACGTTTAAACGCGAGTGCGTGTCGCTTTCGCTCATGCCGCTTCCATAGAGAATCAGCGAATGATCGAGCAGCGACCCGTCACCGTCCGGCGTCGACTTCATTCTCTCGAGGAATTTGGCGAACAGGCTGACGTGATACGTGTTCAGCTTTACGAGGTTCGCGAGCTTCTCGGGATTGTTGCCATGATGGGACATCGCATGGTGGGGTTCGTTTACTCCGATATGCGGATAAACCCTCTGGCTCGCATCACGCGACTTCATATAACTAACGACGCGTGTGATGTTGGCTTCGTATGCCACGGCCATCAGGTCATACATCAGCAGGGCATGTTCTTCGAACGCCTCGGGAATGCCGACTGGCGCATCCGGCACCGTCACTTTGACGGCTGCCTGCTTTTCGGCCTTCTGGATACGTCCTTCTATTTCGCGCACATGATCCAGATACTCGCTCAACCGGGCGCGATCCTTCGTGCCAAGCCGCTTCTGGAGATCCACCACATCCTGCCTCACGGAGTCCAAAATGCTTCGGTCCTCCTGCATACGCTCAAGACGCTGAGCCTGCGTACCGGGACGTCCGAACATGCGTTCGAACACGACTCGCGGGTTGATCTCCATGGGAAGAGGAGTCGTCGGAGTCTTCCAGGAAATGGTGTTCATATAGGCGCAGCTGTATGCTGTGTCGCACCCTCCGATCCATCCCGTGAAATCCTCGGTAGCCAATTCGAGCGACGGGAGCGGCGTATCCTGGCCGATCTTGTTCGCGATGACCTGGTCGATGGTGATTCCCGACCTGACGTTTTCCGCGATCGTTCTGAAAGGAACTGAACCGCTGAGCCAGGCGGCTACCGTCACGGCGTGACCATCCAGCGGATCGCAGAGTTCGGAAACCAGCGTGATCGAATTGCGGAAGGACTCCAAGGGTTTCAGAATCGGCGTGAACTCGAAATCGACACCGGCCTTTGTCGGCGTCCAATAGCCCGGCCGCTCACCCAGCGGAACAAAAACTGCGCCGAACCGCTTCAGTGGATTCGCCGCTGTTCTTGCTGTCGGTGTCAGTGCCGGAACCATGGCTTCCAGGAACGGCAGCGCGACTGCGGCGCCCATGCCTCGCAGAACCGTGCGGCGGGATATGAACCTTTTCGTTGCGAACATACGATGATCTCCTTTCAGGCGGTGATCCTCTTCTGAAACGGCGAACTCTTCACGATCCCCATGATGAGGGACGAAAACCTGTAATTCTGTCGACTGGATTCCCGGACGATAGCCCGAACGGTAGGCATATCATAATGCGCGAGCCCCCGCCCGAACGCAAAAATCATGAGCTTTTCTGTAACGGTCCCGACGAACAACTCCGGCTGTTTGATCAACGCTTTGCGAAGCGTATTGACGCCATCCACACGGGTGCCATCGAGAAGTTGTCCGGAGGCATCGATGGGATTACCCAGCGTGCGGACCGTGTCGCCGTCACGATTGCGCCAGGCGCCAACGGCGTCGAAATTCTCGAGCGACAGTCCGATCGGATCCATCAGCTTGTGGCAGTTTGCGCAGATGGGATTCGATCGATGCTCCTCCATGCGCTCCCTCATCGTCAGCACCCGGCCTTCTCGTTGAGGGTTTTCGTTCAAAGGCGGAACATTCGCGGGAGCAACCGGAGGCGGCGCGCCAAGCAGGTTGTCCAGAATCCACTTACCGCGGACGACTGGAGACGTGCGGTCGGTGTGCGAAGTGACCATCAGCACGGCCGCCTTGCCGAGGAGGCCATGACGCGCCTCGTCGGTGAGCGTCACACGGCGAAAGTGACTCCCATAAATGTTGGGGACTCTGTAGTGCCTGGCGAGGCGTTCGTTGAGAAACGTGTAATCCGCAGTCATCAGATCCAGGACGTTGCGATCTTCACGCACAACGCTCTGGAAAAACATCGACGCCTCCTGTTCCATGGCCAGTCGCAGGTTGTCGTCGAAATCCGGAAACTCTTCCGACAACGGCTGCATGTTTTTCAGGTTCCGAAGGTACAGCCACTGTGCAGCGAAGTTGTTGGTCAACGCCTCGGCTTTCGGGTCCGCGAGCATCCGCCGCACCTGTTGCTCAAGCACCTGCGGTGTGCGCAACCGGCCCTTCGCAGCCACGTCCAGCAACTGGTCGTCAGGAATACTGCTCCACAGGAAGAACGACAATCGGGAAGCCAGTTCCAGATCGCTGACGTTGTACACGGTGCCGGGAGTTGCATTCGCCGGCTCCCCTTCGATGTGGAACACGAATTTCGGACTCGCCAGAATTCGTTGCAGCGAAACCTGAACTCCCTTCTCGAAGGTTCCCGTGCGGCGCGCCGATTGATAAAACCCGATCAGCCGTTGCAGATCGACGTCCGTCAAGTCGCCCCGGTACGCGCGGCGGGCCAGCGTCGAGATGATTCTTCGCGCGCAAGGTTCCTGTTCAGCGGGAGTTGCCGGACGGCACGTGAAGATTTTGCGGCGGCTGGGGGTGTCCCCCGGACCGGTGGCGTTGAACGGACCAGTCACCATGAACATTTCGAAATGGGGAAGGCCTGACGTGTCGCGTGTGTCCGTTGAACTTCGAATGAAAGGCTGCAACCGGGTCGGATTGTAGGCTGCCGTGCGTTCAAGGAATGCCGCAGTGACGATGTGCGGTCCGGCCTTCAATTTAAGTCGAAGCCGGCCGCGCTCGTCGATCTCGTCGCCGAGCTTCGTCATGTTGACCAGGTTCGCTTTGAAATCCGCTTCGCCGCCCATCTTGAACAGATGAACGCGTTCCCCGTCGACCGTGTATTCGATTTCATGCTCATATTCCAGACCGCGCATGACGCCCAGATTCGTCCGGAACAGACGCACGGTTAAGAGATATTCGCCGTCGAGCGGAAGCGTGACCTTTGCACGGATTCCACCGATTGTTCCTACGGGCATACCTTCCAGATGGATATCCTGCGAAGCATCCTGCCGAATACGAAACGTATCGCTGCCCGGCCCCAGGTCCGGATCTCCCACCGCAAGAGCGCTCACTGAACCCGCGGCGCCCATATAGCGCTCGAGCAGGACCGGCGAAACGCCGAGAACATCTCCGACGTTGTCAAAACCGTAAGCGGCGTCGTCGGGCGGCAACAACACAGCGGGATCCACTTCAAGATCCAGCAAGTCACGAATCGCATTGGCATATTCGACTCGATTCAACCGATGCAGCAATGGTTGCCCCGGATTCGGTTTCGCTGCACTGACACGGTCGAGTTCCGTCGTCAGCCATGACACCAACCCGGTGCGAGTCGGCACATCCGGCTGCGGCGATCCCTGAGGCGGCATCATGCCGACGCGCAACTTCCGCACTGCCTTTTCCCAGACATCGGCTCCGGCCGCCACGTTGCTGAAGTCCATCTTTTCCAGCGAGAGACCGCCGGTTTTGGCCTTTTCGTTGTGACAGGTAACGCAATATTGACTGACGACAGCGCGGTACTGATCGGCTTGCTGCGCGGGGGAGATTGATTGTTGCTGAGAACGGGCGGGCCGTGAAAGAGACAAGATACCAACGATAATCAGCACACCCGCAACGGCCAGGGATGGCTTCCCGCGTCCCTTCATGAACCCTCCGCCGAAATTATTCGAGTGATGATGAAACAGCTACGATTTGGTGTCAAAGACTTCCTCGTGCCATTCCAAAGATGATTCTTATCGCGAATTCAAAAAAAGCAGGCCGCCTCGCAGCGGCCTGCAGAGTGGGGTGGGAGACCTTAAGATCCCTGTAAAAGGATGTTTCGAGGGGAAGGCTACCACCTTTTAAATCCCGAGTTCAACAAATTAGAGATAGTGTTCGTATCGCGAATTATGGAACGATCGGACTCGTACGGAACACGGATTCGGTACCGGTGCCAACCATTCCCTCAGGGGACTTGTTGTTGTCCTGGCAGATGTATTCGAACAGTTCGGCGTTCGCGCTCCATCGCAGAAGAAATCCTCCGGTCCACGGAGCAGTGTATGCGCCGGGATCATCGACGGTGATCTCATAACGCAAAGTGTTGAAGTCGGTGCGGATGAACTTCTCGATCAGATGGAGTTTGTCGGTGTGCGGCTCGCCTTCGCGGTCGATCCAAAACTTTTCGTTGAAGCCGACGGTGTCCACCACAAACGTGTCGCCTTCCCACCTGCCGATGGAGTGGCCGTAGTATCCCGGTTCCAGATCCTTCGGATGCGCGCGACCATCCATGTAGATGGTCCGAAACGTATGCGGGCCTCCGATATCGAAGATGTACATGCGCTTCTGCTCGGGCATGTCCACAAACTCGACTCCATAGGGAGTAATGAACTGCCTCGCTCCTCCGGACGCTTTGCAACGCGTGTGGGGCTCGTCGCTTTCGTAGGCGGCCTGGCGCGCGGCATGCAACGCTCTCGCCCATGGCTGAAAGGGAACGTCCTCTATCGCAATCGGCTTTGGCAGCCGCGAAGCAGGACCGGAACGATTGACGCTGTTTGAATTCACCGACAATTGAACGATTCCGGAAGGAGCCCACAGTCCCTTTTCGTCGAGCGGCGCGCCAAAGTTCACTCTGCCGTCGGACCAGCGTGGCGTCGGGCGCGGCGGTGGTGTTGGGGCTGCGCCACGTTGTACGTTTTGCCCCTGACCCTGATTTTGTTGTCCCTGATTCTGACCAGCGGCAGGCGAAGCAGCGAACGCCACAAGCAGCACGAAAAACGTAAGGCTCTTTCTCATGTCAGACGCCCTTGTTGCTACTGCAGTACGGGAAGATCCAGTGTGTGTTCCGTCTTCTCCAGCGGGACTTTCTTTCCCTTCGCGAAGATTTCGTGGCGGCCCTGTTTCTTGTGCCATTCGGCCAGTGAAGCAGTACGATGCATGCTCTCGATCACCTGCCGCCAACCCACTCCGGTGTTGTAGGCACAGAAGGAGATTTCACCCTCCTGAGTTCCGTAAGGAATGACGCACATTTCGGTGCGCCGGAAGTCGTATGTCCACAGGTCCTGGAACCACATCCCTTCGATACACAGCACGCGCCAGTTGTCCGTCTGCGATTGCGTCTTCATCCGATCGTTCCGATCGCTGTCGGCGCTCTTGGAACTTGGCCTGAACAAATTGACGATCTGCGAAATCGGGAAGCCCTTCGGCGCCTGATCCGCTTTGAAGTTCCGCAGGATGGCGAGCCCAAGCTGCGCGGTGGCCAGCCTTTTTCCTCTCGCCGTGTCCGTGATGACGGCCACGTCGCGCATGAACTGCTCGTAATTGAAGAACTTGAACAGCGGCGTCCACTCTTTGGTCTGACGATTCACGATGACCAGACTGAAGATTCCACAATTCGGATGGCAGTTGCAGGCGCTCCAACCCCACGGCGCATCGGCGCCCTGCAGCATATCCATGATGCTCGTGAACGCGCTGTAGGAAGACAATGGGAACCAGTCCCGCATCGGCTGCCAGTCGGCTTGCAACTGGCCTTTCAGGTCTTCGGCCATCTGCGACAGCGTGTATCGATGTTTCCGACGCGTGGCCTCATCGATCTCTTCATCGCGCCCCGTGAACGATACGGGCTGGAATGCGATGGTTTGGATCTTGTCGATATTTTTGACCGCGAAGTCGACTACCGCGCCGATGTTGTCGTTGTTCACGCTGTTGACAATCGTATTTACCAGCGTCACCTTCATGCCGACTTTCGCCATGTTTTCGATGGCCTGCACTTTCACATCGAACAGGTTTCCAACGCCGCGATGCTCGTTCTTCTCCTCTGTCGTCCCGTCGAACTGCAAATAGACTCCGTGCAGCCCGGCCTCCTTCGCTTCGCGCGTGAACTCCTCACTCTGAGCGAACCGGATGCCGTTTGTGGCGGCAAGAACTCTATAGAAGCCGGTCTGTTTCGCATAACGGACGGCTTCGAGAAAGTACGGCGAAAGCGTGGGCTCGCCGCCGGACAGAAGAATGATGACCTGGCGCTTGGGTTTGAATGAGATCGCCCGATCGAAGATTTCCTTTACGTCTTCGAAACTAGGTTCATGGACATATCCGACCTGGTTTGCGTCCATGAAACAGGGATTGCACATCATGTTGCAGCGGTTCGTGAGATCCACCGTCAGCACAGCACCGCGACCGTACTGAATGGTCGAACTGCCGTGCTTGTGGACGTGAGCGTCGTCGGTACACCGGAAGTCGCGGCCGAAAAACAGATCTTCAATGCGTCGCGTGAATTCGGGGTTTGTCGACAGAACGTCCTCGAACGGGCCGTGCTTCTCGCAGTGTTTCTTCATCAGGATGCGGCCGTTTTCTTCGACGATTTCGGCTTTTATAGCGCCGCGCGTCCCGGCCATCAACTCCTTCAGATCCGCTTTGCCTTGAATAATCGCGGTACGCGCTTCCGGAACACATCGTGGACAAAGAGAGTCCGTCGACCTCGGGAATCCCAGTGGAGGAGCGCTTCGTTCATAACTCTTGAGAAGTTTTCCCGATGCCCATTTCGGGGTCGGCAATTCACCTTCAGGTAACCGACGATTGACGGACTGGAAGGCGTGCCAAAGCACATTGGATAGTCGTGATACAAAAGAGGATGTGGTCCAATCACTCCAAAACGACGAGGCAGCGGCCTCGCGCTGCATGTGCTCGGTATACATCAGGTAACCTCACTTTGGGACATTGCATTGCAATCAGACGGCAGCCGCAACATTGTATATCCCGTGCCGAGGGGGATTAAACGAAAATTATTGATGCTGTTGGATTTGTTTGCGAACCGAACATGCCGATGCAACGAAGATTATCGACCAACACAGCCCTCATAGCCTCCGCCCTGGCTGCCGCCGGGGGCATGTCATGGCTCGCGGTCAACGGTGTTGGTTGGCCGGCTGCTGTTCTGGTGTCGCTTTGTGGAGCGATCGTTCTCGCCGGGATTCTTGTCCTTGGAAGCGAAACCCGGATAGAGCAACTCCAAAAGGCGCTGATCGCCAAACCCGCGCGGATCCTGATCGTTATCGCGACACTCTGGAGTGTCTACTTCGTTTACTCGATGGCAACAGGAACCGCGCAACTCCAGGGTCTTTTGGTCCTCGCCGTCTACCTGTCGCTTCCGTTCCTGCTGCTGAACCACGAACGGACGGAGTCTTCATGGCTCGACATGATCGCCATCCTCTGGATCTGGCTGCCGCTCGAATTCGGAATCCTTCGACACTTTCTGATCACCACATCGGCGCGCGGCACGGACTTTCATTACGGATTCGCCCAGGCTCTGGCAATCAACATGGGGCTCATCGCCTTCCTTGCCTGGCGCCGTTTTCCGGGTGTTGGATACCGTTTCGAAGTCGACCGAAGGATCCTTGTTGCGGGTGTGTCGTCTTTCGTTTTGTTCGCAGCCATTGCGATCCCGCTGGGATTCGCCATTGGTTTCATCACGTATAGCTTTGAATGGAGGAAGCTGTTCGTTGCGCCCGCCACTTTTCTCGGAATCTTTCTCTTCATCGCGATCCCTGAGGAACTTCTTTTTCGCGGACTGCTCCAGAACTGGCTTGAGCGTGCCACCTCACGGCACATCCTGAGTCTGATCCTGGCCTCGATTGTCTTCGGAGCAGCCCACCTGAACAACGGCGCGCCGATTCCAAACTACAGATACTTTCTGATGGCAGCGATCGCCGGACTTTTCTACGGCGTAGTCTGGCAACGAACGCGCAGCCTCGTCGCCGCGGGGATCACGCACGCTCTCGTGGACGCGGCCTGGACTGTGTTTTTTCGCGCATAGTCAGGCCGGTTTTTTGGGGCCGTCTGAGCGAATTTGTTCTCCAGGCCATACGGCAGTGGCAAATATGGCTCGACGAATACGGCTCGCGCTGATCCAACCCTGGTAATTCCCAAGTCCGGGCCTTCCCTGTGTCTTTGTGTCTCCGTGGTGATTTAGAATCTGGACCCTATGATTATCGATTGCCACGGACACTACACGACCGCGCCGAAGCCCCTGCAGGACTTCAGGGACAGCCAGATTGCCGGTCTCAAGAATCCTTCCCAGGCTCCGACAAAAGCTCCGGTCCACATCACCGATGATCAGATCCGGGAAAGTCTCGAAAACGCACAGCTCAAACTCCAGCGCGAACGCGGGTCCGACGTGACGATCTTCTCACCGCGCGCGTCGGTCATGGGACATCACATCGGAAACGAAACGACGAGCCGCCACTGGACCGAACACTGCAACGACCTGATCTATCGCGTCTGCTCTCTGTACCCGGAAAACTTCGTTGGGGTGTGCCAACTGCCCCAGTCGACGGGCGTGCCGCCGGCCAATTCGATCGCCGAACTCGAGCGTTGCGTCAACGAACTCGGCTTCATCGGATGCAACCTGAACCCCGATCCTTCCGGAGGCAACTGGACGGCTCCGCCGCTCACAGACAAGTATTGGTATCCGTTTTACGAAAAGATGGTCGAACTCGACGTCCCTGCGATGATCCATGTGAGTGCGACGTGCAATCCAAACTTTCACACGACCGGATCGCACTACATCAACGCAGACACAACCGCATTCATGCAATTCATCACGGCCGATCTCTTCAAGGACTTCCCCACGATTCGCTTCATCATCCCGCACGGCGGCGGCGCGGCGCCCTATCACTGGGGCCGGTATCGCGGACTCGCGCAGGACAACAAGAGGCCGCCTCTGGATGAAATGATGCGCAACAACGTCTACTTCGATACCTGCGTGTATCACCAGCCGGGAATCGACCTGCTCTTCAAGGTCGTACCGCTCGAAAACATTCTGTTCGGCTCCGAAATGGTCGGCGCGGTTCGAGGGATCGATCCGACGACCGGGCACTACTATGACGACACGAAGCGCTATGTCGACAAGATCCTGTTGAGCGACACGGACAAACGCAAGGTCTACGAAGAAAACACGCGCAAGGTCTATCCGCGATTCAACAAACGCATTCCACGCAAGGCGAGTTAAGCGAAGGCATGGCTGAAATCCTCGGACTCGGGATGACGCACTACCCGCCGCTGGCGGGCCGCGACGAGAACATGATGGGGATCCTCAAGGGCACGCTCCGCGATCCCGCGATTCCTCCCGAATTGAAAGAACCCGCAAACTGGCCGCCGCGTATGCGCGAGGAGTTCAGCGACGATCAGGGAAAGGCTGCTGCAGCACTTCACCGCCAGGCGCTCGTCGACGGGCTCGACAGAATCCGCGAGGCGCTCGATGACTTCCAACCGGATTTCGTTTTGATCTGGGGCGACGATCAGTATGAAAACTTCAACGAGGACATCATTCCGCCTTTCTGTGTCCTGGCGTACGACAGCATCGATGCTCAGCCATGGGTGCTGAAAGCGCCGGGGATGCCGGGAGGCGCTAATGTCTGGAAGGAAGGCGATGACTTTCACTTCCGGCTTAAAGGCCATCGTGAAGGCGGAAAGCTTCTGACCGCGGGACTGATTACTGAAGGCTTTGACGTCTGTTATGCATATCGACCGCTCCACATGCAGGGGATCGGCCATGCATTTCTGAATTCCGTCGCGTACCTCGACTACCACCGCCGCGGATTCCCTCACCCGCTCGTTTGCTTTTCCATCAATTGCTACGGCCGGAAAGTCATCAGCTTTCGTGGCGGCGCCGCAAAGTTCGGCCAGACGCCGCCGCCCGAAGATTTGGATCCGCCATCGCCGTCGCCGGCGCGTTGCTTCGATCTCGGCGCCGCAACGGCGCGTGTGTTGAGGAACAGCCCCTATCGCGTGGCGCTGATCGCCTCGTCGAGCTGGTCGCATGCGTTTCTGCACGACAAGGCATGGCGGCTGTACCCAGACGTCGAAAGCGACCGCGGGTTCTACGAAGCGTTACAGACAGGCCGATATTCGCATTGGCGGGAGACACCATTGTCCGCAGTCGAAGACTCCGGCCAACAGGAGATGCTGAACTGGTTCTGCCTGGCCGGCGCAATGTCGGAATTGAAGCGGACGCCGTCGTGGTCGGTGTTTATAGAAAGCTATCTGTTCAACTCGAACAAGTGTTTCGCGATCTTTCCACGCGCGTAGAGCGTCACCCCTTCGGAATCGCGAACCGCACGCCTCTCAGGTACGACTCGAATGCAGCGCGTTCCCCGTTCTTGCGGATTACAACGGATAATTCCGACTGCGGATCGTCGATGTCGTTCGTTGTGGCCTGAATCAGGCTCTCGACACGCGCGATCTCGGTGCGCACGGCATCGACGTCGACGGCTGCTTTTTGCGCCTCACGCGCAAACTCGGCGCGCGCGCGTTCGACGGCTGTCCCGATCTGAACATCGAGCGCGAGAGCCGCGGCTTCCTCGGTCTCGGCCAGCAGGCGTTCCTGCTCAGCCTTCACCTCGGCGAGATCGCGGCTTGCGCGACTGGCCTCGGCCAACAGCCGCGACCGCTCGGCCTCCCACTGCACCTTCTCCTGCCGCAGTTCTTCGATTTCCTGCCCAAGCAGCGTCTTCTCGGCAATCAACTCGCTCCGCATTGCCTGCACGGCAGAGTTCATTTGCAGACTCGCTCGAGCTTCAAGATGTTCTGTTATGCTTGCCCGCGTTTTCTCTTCGACTTCGTCACAATCCGACTCGACCATCCTCAGCTCTGCCGTAGTCTGGTCCACAAGCCGGGACAGGTTCATCAATGTGTCTCGCAGTCGGTCTACGCTTCGCTGTCCGGATTTCGTCAGTGTTTCCATTTATTGCGCCAACCTGATGATGATGGATAGTTCGGTGTCGACACACCGCGCGCCGTTCTGGTCGCGCGTCGGCGTGAATTTCCACTGCGCCACTGCAGTGCTTACGGCTTGATTGACCATAGGATTTCCATTCGGCTTGCCGGTGATCGCCACATCACCGCTCTCGTTGATTCTCACCTTCAGACGCGCAAGAACCTCGTTGCTGCTCTTCAGATAGTTTCGCAGTTCAAGGCTGATAACCGGATCGACGCGCGTCTTCAGTCGCGTCAATGCGAGCTGCGACGACATCTCGATACACGACGTGACGCCCGGGACATTCTGAACGGGAACCGCGACTACCGCCGGAATCAGCGGGGCAGGCGCAGATTCTTTCTTCGGCTCTTCAATTGGTTTCGGCGGCGTGCAGTCCTTCATCTGCCCGCGGATGTCCTGGCCGAAAGCCGGGTCCGGCAGCAAGTCAGAAATCTGACCACGAAGAGCATTTATCAATTCGGTGTTGCTCGTCGGGCAGTTTCGATTCCATGTGTCGACCAGCGTGGACAAGGCTTTCCGGCGATCCTGCGTAAATTTCTGTTTGTTGTGAATCAGGTCGACGTATTGCGTTGCGAGTTCGTGTTCAGGAGAAATCGCCAGCACCGCCTCCAGATTGTTCAATGCTCTCGGCAGGTCGCCGCGCTTGTAAGCGGCCATGCCGGATTTGTAGAACGCGTCCGCACCTTCCATTTCAATCTGCATAAGGGCAGCGCATTTCGATCTCATTGACCTCATAAGATCCAGAAACGCCGCCGTCTTTTCCGCTTCCAGGTGAGAGCGCGCGTCTGTCTGCGCCGCGAAGCACTGCATTTTGACGTATTCCGCTTTTGCGTCGCCGGCTGCTGAAACCACCTTTGGCGGAAACTGTTTCGCATCCAATACGTAGTTCGGTTCGAGTGTATAGAGATCCACCAGGTATGACTTTGCCCTCGCCACATCGTTCAGGCCGATATGCGACAGTGCCAGCCGCAGCTTTGTGTCGATCTTTTCCTGTAGATGCCCCGGATCTGTTTTGAGCGATTCGTCGACACGAGTGAGCAGCGCAATCGACTCCGTGAACCGCGCGCCGTAATACAGCGCTTCGGCATGCGCAAGCGCACTCTTGATTTCGTCTGGGGGTGCAGCCGGACTGGACTGCATCAGGGTGAAGAGAGCAAAAGCCATCTGAAACATAAAACGCCTCTATGGAAACTCAACCTGGATCGCGTTGTCCGCTGCAGCGATCCGGTGGCTCTTCGTTGGGAAATTTGGGTTTTCAAACAACAGGACACCGCCGACGGGAACAGACACGCCGCTCAGCGGTGTCTGTCCCAACGATCGCCGTACCGGCCCGTCCAGAAAAACCTGTGCCCATGGTTTCGCATTGATCTGTACAGCAACCTTGGCCGGGGCCGGCGGAGGAGGGGGCGGCGTCCATTCGTTCGGTTTAGTCTCACGATCGGTGACGTTCACCGCAGGAGTCAGCACGCGCGTCAGACTGTGCTGCGGGATCACGGCGATGGAAGCAGCCTGCGTTCGTGGCGGAACCGGGACTGGATCGGGTTGCCGCACTGCTTCCGGCCTGGACAACGGAACTTCCGGGCGCGATGCGAACGCTGTTCGTGAGTTCGACCCTGCGGCATACGCCGGCGCCGGATCGGCCGGGCGTGAACGCAATAGTCGAAATCCTCCGCCGAACATCGCCAGCGCGATTACTCCAAAAGGCAGCATCGATTTCAGTCGCGAGCCCTTCTTTTGTTTCCTTCGTGATTCTTCGAACAGCGGCACCGAAGCTGTGAACCGAAGATCGTCGTCGAACTTCGCCGCCACAGGCGAAACCGACACTGTTGATGACGAAACCGCTAACGATGGCGACACCGCCAATGGCGGAGGAGCCGCCGGCTGCGGCGCAGGAGCATGAGCAATTGCAGCCACGGCAGCAGCCATCGGTGTCGGACTCTGCGCGACACTGAGTCGCGAGGTCTCCGAGTTCGTCGCACCACCCTGCAGTGCTCGAGCACACTGCAGCAGCGCCTTCGCTTCTTCGCTGCCGGGATGCCCGTGCAGGGCCTTGACGAGAATGATCTCAGCCGCCTTGCGATACCGTTTCATCTCTTCCGGTGTGCCGGACTGTTCAATCAGCACCCGCGCATCGTGTAAGTCTTGTTGAAGATTCTCAAGCATATGGCGCGAACCGGCACGATCGTCGCCAAACCGGCTGACCTGTTAGTTACAGGGGAGTTGGAGGGAAAACACACCGCCGAGTGTCAAGAAAGTTGGTTGAGAACCCATCAAGAATGTCAATTTATTGTCTTGTCAGTTAATTCGCGGCAGGCCTGGCGCCGCAGTCGATCACAAGGATCTCGACCGACCCTCTGGATCACTTCTTTCTTTGCAATCAAGCTTCGGTTAACCTTTGGCCCGCCAGGAGGGTTTCCAGATCTGTAATGAAAGTATCTGAACCAGTTATCAAACCGGGCGCCGAGACCCAGAGCGACCTCGAAATCAAGGACACGCACCTTATTTTTGAATCCGTCTGGCAGGAGCTTCAGACAGAATTCGGTCGCGAAAACCTGCGATTTCCGAAAGAGTTCATTCTGTTGGGAGGCGCTCCCGGCGCCGGCAAGGGGACCAACACTGCATTCATCGCCAAGACGCGCGGAATTACGTATCCGCCGATAGTCATCAGTTCTCTGCTCGATTCGCCCGAAGCGAAGGCGATCAAGGATCAGGGCAACATGGTCGGCGACCGCGAGGTCGTAGGCCTGGTTCTTCGCCGGCTGCTTCGTCCGGAGTACGAACATGGCGTGATCCTCGATGGTTTTCCGCGCACGAAGGTACAGGTCGAGTGCTTGAAGCTTCTCGTCGACAAAATGGATGAGCTTCGACGCGAGTTCTACGGCACACCCCTCAGCATCCATTTCAGGCATCCCACCATTCACATCATGGTCCTTTTCGTCGATGAGCTCGAAGCGGTCGCGCGTCAGTTGAAACGCGGACGGGAAACCCTTGCTTATAACGGCGAGGTGTCGCGTACCGGCATAGGCGATCCGCGGGAAGACCGGCCGACCGATCACGATGAAACGCTCGCACGCCGTCGATACCAGACGTTCAAGGAACAGACATGGGATGCGCTGCAGTCATTGAAGGAGATCTTTCATTATCACTTCATCAACGCCCAGGGGCCGATAGACGAAGTCGAGAAGAATATTCTCAAGGAGCTCGAATACCAGAGCACGCTCGAGCTTGACCCGCGCACCGTCGATCGACTGCGCGGCGTACCTGTGGCCAGCCAGATCATCGTGCACGCGCGTCAGGAAATGGTGAAGCGCCTGGACAGTTACGAACTCGAACATGGAGCGCTGTTCGCGGGTGTCGTCGCATTCATCGAAAAGAAGATGATGCCGATCGTTTTGCGTCATGCCATCTCCGGCATAGCGCTCATCAACACGGAGGATTCCGTCCTCGACGATCCTCTCGCTCTTGCAATGTTGATCGACGTCTTTTCCGAACGTGGCTACCACGCTGTCGTCGACATACGGCGTATCGACGTGCCGGAACGTTTTGATCTCAAGACCGGCGCAATCGAATGCCGCGTGAAAAAGGTCTATCGCATCCAGATCCGGTTCCAGGGCTCCGAAATCCGTCGAGGGTGAAACACACTCATGAGTTCGAGCAATTCCCGGGACGGCCGTTTTCCGACAACTCAATGGAAACTCGTGCTCCTGGCGGGCGAAGAAGGCTCGGATGACTCGCAGCAGGCCCTCGCAACGCTTTGCCGCTCCTACTGGTATCCGCTCTACGCTTTCGTGAGACGTCAAGGCTACGCTCCCGAAGAGGCGCAGGATCTGACACAGGGGTTCTTCACCCGCCTTCTCGAGAAGCACTACCTCCGCGACTACAAGCGGGAACGAGGCCGATTTCGATCGTTCCTGCTGGCGTCGCTGAAACACTACCTTGCCAACGAACGGGACTGGCATCGCGCTCAAAAGCGTGGTGGAGGCGCGGCGCCGCTGTCGCTCGATACACTTCGGAACGGAGAGCAGCGCTATAGCCTGGAACCTCGATCGAATCTGACTCCGGAAACAATCTTCGAAAGGCAGTGGGCTCTGACGACGATCGATCACGTGCTTGACCGCGTGCGCGGCGAGACAGATGAATTCGACAGCCTCAAAGCTTTTCTGATCGGGGATGAATCGCGGATACCATACCGCACGCTTGCTGCGGAACTCGGCACAACAGAAGGCGCCCTGAAGGTCTCGATTCACCGTTTGCGGCGGAGATTCCGCGAAGTCCTTCGCGAGGAGATCGGACACACGGTGTCCGAACCCAGCCAGGTTCAGGAAGAGATCCGCTATCTCATGACTGCTTTATTCCCGTCCTCGTGAGTAACCTTCAGCCCGGTTTGCTTCAGTAAGGGTCGAGGAAACAATTTATGAACCGCGCGACTCACTGTTCTTCATGTGGCATCGAGCTTTCGGAAGATGCGGCGCCTCAGGGCCTTTGTGCCGCATGCCTGCTGAAGCTGGGACTGAGTTCCGTCAACCTGATCGCCGAAGATACTGAGCCCGAACCGAAACGTGAACCCGTTGCGCGCCGCCGACTCACGGCCCTGACGATAGTGGGAATCGGAATCGCTGCGGTGGTGTTGGCGTGGACCGCTCTTCGCTTTTATCGCGGGAGCGCCGGCTCGCCCGCAGCAACTGCGGACGTCGTTCGTTTCAGCCTTTTACTCGGCGATCCGATCGATTTCGCGATCTCGCCGGATGGGCGCCGGCTCGCTTTCACGGCGTCCGACGCGGAAGGAAAAACAGCGCTGTGGCTGCGTCCGATGAACTCCCTGTCGCCAATACCTTTGCCGGAAACCGAGGGCGCTGCGGCTCCATTCTGGTCCCCGGACAGCCGGTCCGTCGGCTTCTTTGCGCGAGGGAAACTCAGGAAGGTGGATATCGGGAGTGGCGTATCGGTGACCCTTTGCGACGCGCCATCGGGAAAAAGCGGGGCGTGGAGCGCCGCCGGCGTGATCGTCTTTGCAAGAAACACGACGGGAGGACTGTTTCGCGTCCCGGCACACGGCGGTACACCAGAACCCGCAACCGGCCTCGCCGAACGAAACGGCATCGACGCGTCGGACCGATGGCCTTATTTCCTGCCGGACGGCCGGCAATTCCTCTACACCACGATCTCAAGAAACAAACAAGAACAAAGCGGCATCTTCGCTTCATCGTTGGATAGCCGGGAAGCCAGACGGCTCGTGGATGTACGGTCTCCGGCGGCATTTGCGTCGGACGCTCTGCTGTTCGTTCGTGACGGAATTCTGCAGGTGCAGGCCTTTGATCCTTCGACACTCGAGTTCAGGACAGACGCTCGATCGTTTCCGTCGGCCGAACAGGTCGATTGGTTTTCGCTCTCGCAAAGCGGAACTCTGGTGTATCGAAATCTCAAACCGAAAAGTGAATCTCCTCTAATGCGGTTTGATCGCACAGGGAGAGTCGTGGACGCCGCCGAAGGTCTTACCGGATCTCATTTCTCGATTTCCCCGGACGGCCGTTTCGTCGCTGTTTCTCGATCGGGAGACATCTGGATATCCGATCTCACGCGTGGAGTTATCTCCCGATTGACGTTCGATCCGGCCGCAGAAACGTTTCCGCTCTGGTCACCCACGGGGAATAGCGTGGCTTTTATCTCAGATCGGGAGGGGAAAAAGGGCATCTATCGAAAGATGACGAATGGTATGAATCCGGAGGAATTGCTTTTTGAGTACCCTCTGTTGGAGTCGATCGAATCCTGGTCTCCCGACGATAGGTTCATCCTTTACACATCATTCGGCCAGAATGGAAAGTCCCAGAACGGCATACTGCCGATTACCGGCGACCGAAAGCCCATCCCTCTTCAGTCCGCATTCAATACCCGGCAGGGGCGTTTTTCTCCGGATGGCCGCTGGCTGGCGTACGTATCCGATGAGTCCGGCGCCGATGAGGTTTACCTGGAGACGTTTCCTGCCGGTGGCGGGAAATGGCGGGTCTCCGTCGACGGCGGAACGAATCCGCGATGGCCGAGGGACGGCCGGGAATTGTTTTACGTTTCGAAGCAGCGAAACCTGATGGCTGTGCCAATTCGCGTTGCGGCCGGATCCGTGGAATTCAGCGCGGCCCGTTCGATGTTTCGCCTTCCCTTCGAAGCGTACGATGTCGCGGGCGACGATCTCTTTCTGCTTCCTGCTCCGGCGGAAAACGGGCCGGCTGTTCGAATCGACGTCGTGATCAACTGGACCAGTGAAATCGAATGGCGATGACCACCCCTTCCTTATCCCTGTAACGCCTTAACCGAACTCAGCGTATAGAGTTTCGGGCCATTGCTCCGTTCGGCCGACCAGCGTATTATGCCGCAGCAACCATTCAGTCGAGGGAAGCGAGCAGGGAGTGAAAAATGAGACCTAAGTTCTTGTCCTTCACACAAACCGTGTTGTTTGTCATGGCTCTGGGGTGCGCGATTGTCCCCCTGAGCCTCATCGTTCATGGGCAGGCAGGAGGCGCGCAACAGGGTCAGGCCCAGGGACAGGGACAAGGCCAGGGTGGACGAGGTGGCGGAGGCGGCCGCGGCGGCCGCGGGAATACACCGACGTTCCCCGGTCCTCCGGCCGGCATGTCGGCGCTGCCGCAGGATATGTTTCTCTCGAAGAACTTTTATAAAGACCAGAATCTCTGGTCTGATAAGCGTTACTTCCGGTGCAACACCCCCCGTCAGATGACCGACATCTGGACCTCGGGACGCATCGGCACTAATCCTCCGACTTCCGCGTCGTGGAGCGATTGCAACATCGACTACCCCCGAGAAAAAATCCTCAGCCCATACCCTTATAAAACAGCGAAGGAACATTACGAGGCGCTGCTGGCGGCAGCTAAAGCCAAGGGCGGACCAACGGTCTACACGAAGGCAACGGTGCCGGATTGGGACGGATGGTACGGCCGGGACGGCTCCTATTCCGACCAGCAGTGGACGTGGGGCACCATCAATCAGGTTCCCACCATCCTTTCCTTACTGACGCCGGAATTCCAGAAGCGAATGGTTCAGATGAATTATCACGAAGGCGTGAACAATTCGCCGCAGTGGAACGCGTCGCTCTGTTATCCGGAAGGTTTCATGCGCTGGTGGTCCCAGGCATCGCAGGGCGGTAATTTCCAGTTGACCATGAACGTCAACCACGTCCAGTTTCTCTCCGGCATTGCCGCCAACTTCCTCCGTCAGGTTCTGATTGGAAGGGATCATGTGCAAAAGGTGCCCCAGTGGTACGGCGAAACAGTTGGATTCTGGGATGGAACGACATTGATTACATGGACTAACAATGTCCAGCCATGGACCGTCTCGCATTCCATGTTCGAAAACAGCGACAAGCTGGAGACGATCGAAACCTATGCGCCGGTCTACAACAACGGCACGTTCGTCGGCCTTCAGCACGAAGCAATCTTCTACGATTCCGACGCATTCGTCGCACCGCTGCACGTCAACATGAGGTTCAACCGCACGATGACTTTGGACAATCCGACGCGGCGTTATACGTACATCGAATGCCTGAGCAATATCCGCAATACCAATGGCAGACCTCAGCAACTGACGAACGCCGATCCGCGTTTCATCGATTACTATGGACGGCCGTGGGCCAGGAACTGGGAACAGAACTTCGAAAAAGCCTGGGACAAGCCGGAAGCCGATCTTCCGAAGGAAATACTCGATATCTTTAAATAGATTCAAATAGGGGCAACCATGAAAAGGACAACGTCAATCATCGCGGCCGGTACACTTTGTGCCGCTCTGTTTGTCACACCAGCGTCATCGCATCATTCATTCGCCATGTACGATCAGTCGAAGACCGTCACCCTGACGGGAGTGGTTAAGCAGTTCGTCGCGCAAGCTAACCATGCGGAACTGCACTTCTACCTCGTCGCGCCGGATCGCAAGGGAGTGGCGAAGGGAGCTGATGGAAAGTACGTCGAGTGGGGTGTCGAAATGCAAGGTGCGGCGGCGGTTGCTCAGCAAGGCATCACGGCATCGACGTTCGGCGCCGGCACGGTATTCAGCGTAAAGGTCAATCCGTTGCGCGACGGCTCGAACTTCGGCTCGCGAACCGGCGCGATCGCCAAATGCCCCGTCGATGCCGCAACCAAAAAGCCGACGTTGCCGGCAGCCGACAAGCATTGCGATTCGATTCCAGGCACCACATTGATCGGCGGAACCGCGTTTTAGGAAACAAAGATAGTGGTTCCATTTACGGAATGGCTCTCGCAAACGTCGCTTAGTATCGCGATTCAAACCCATCTTTGGATTATCCCGACGATCCAATCCATCCACATTGTGGGCATCGGAGTTGTCGTGGGATCAGTCTTCATGATGAACCTTCGTGTCCTCGGCTGGGCCGGACGCGACCAGTCGTTGCAGGAAACAGTTGACCGCTTTGGTCCATGGATGTCGGCTTCCCTCTGCGTGCTGCTGCTGACCGGCATGCTCATGGTGATAGGTGAGCCCGCGCGCGAACTGCTGGCGTTTTCGTTCTGGTTCAAGATGTTCCTTGTGGCTGTCGGCACTGTCTTCGCTTCGGCCTTTATGATGGCGGTCAGACGAAACGAACCGCATTGGGAAGAGTCGCTGGTCAAGCGCCGGACTACAAAATGGCTGGCGGTGTTGACCCTGCTGATCTGGGCCACCATCATCGTCCTTGGCCGCCTCATCGCTTACGATCACATCTGGGGCTCCTGGTCGGGCACGCCGAGGCTTTAACCGATGAGCATTACCGAATTTCTCGCCGCACTCCAGGGATCCGGTCTGGCTACCAGCATCAGGGATTCGCTGTATCTGTTCCCGTTCATTGAATCAGCTCACGTGATCGGGCTGACGCTCGTTTTCGGAACGATCGCGCTCGTCGATCTGCGCCTGCTGGGGCTGGCATCCACGCGACGGCCATTCACGCTGGTCGTGAACGACGTTCTGAAATGGACCTGGGCGGCCTTCGCCCTGACCGCGGTCACCGGGCTGCTGATGTTCATCACCAACGCCGGGGTTTATTACAACAACTTCTATTTCCGATCGAAGATGGCGATGTTGCTGCTCGCGGGACTCAACATGCTGGCATTCGAACTCACGGCAGCACGTTCGGTTCACCACTGGGATAAGGACTCTTCAGCGCCTCTCAGCGGCAAGACGGTCGGAGTCGTGTCGCTGGTTCTGTGGATCACGATCATCTTCATGGGGCGATGGATCGGCTTCACCACCACACGCGCCGGGACGGAATCAAAGCCGGCTGAAGAGATCAACCTCGAAGAGCTTTTTCCCACCGAAACGAAATAGCTGCGCGCTCGCCTTGCTATTTCGTCGACTGCTTGTCGTTTGGATACCAGTATTCCAGGTGACAGTTTTCGCAGGCCTTGTCTATCTCGGTTAAAGCCTCGAAAAGCGCTTTTTTGTCCTTGTGGTCGATTGCGCTCAACGCAACCGTGGCAGCGTCTTGCAGAGCTTTCGCCCGATCGATGAAATGCGGCCTGTCGGCATCGATAAGTTTCTGGATCTGTCCCGGCTCCAGCTCCACGCGAGGCTCGTCGGCTTTTTCACCCGGCCTGGCGACCATGCGGCCTTCCATCACGATCAAATTAGGGGCTTCAACCAAAGTGATCGCGCGATCGCGGGCTTCGTGCCATTCCTCATCCGTCTCCGGCGCCTTCTCCGTGATTCCTTTCTCATCCGCGATCGTAACGATCGATTCGAAAAGGAAGTCGGCGCTCGGATCCACCATCGATTCCATGATGTCCTTGATCGTTGCCGTCTTTGGCAGAGAGGGCTCAGTCGGCGCCGTTTTAGCGCATCCACCGATGGCTGGCAAAACGGCGATCAGAAAGAAAATCAGAATCCTCATCTATTTCGCACGGCCCTGAATACCCTGGGCAATCGTCGGTAGTTTATAAATCGTGGCGGCCGTCTGCTGTGGCCCTTCGCGAATCGGCTGGCCCTTCGCATCGTCGGCGCCTGAACCAACGACAAAAAGGGTCTTCTTGTCGGCACCCGCAAAGCCGACGCTGATCACGCCGCGGGGTGTGGGGATAAGTCCGATGAATCGACCAGTCTTGTCGACGACCTGTACACCGGCGTTCGTGGTCACATACAACCGGCCCTCCGTATCGATCGCCAGGCCGTCGCCGCCACCACTCTCCAGCATGGCGAAATCGCGTCGGTTGGAGAGCATGCCCGGACCTTTGACTTCGAACGCGACAATCGTTCCACCGTTGGTAACGTAGAGCGTCTTGTCGTCGTTGCTGAGAATGATGCCATTGGTGCGGATGTTGTCCGCCATGACCGTGACCTTTCCATCCGCGGCCGCATAGTAAACGCATCCCGAAGTGAAGTACGCACCACCCCGACTGTCGGCCGCGAGATCGTTTGGCCGCACGCTCAGCGTTGCGCCGTCGGCCCATTTCTCAGCGACCATCTTTCGCACGGGCGTCAGTATGGTGATGGCGTTCGAGCCCTGATCGGGCTTGGTCGATCCGGGCCGCTCGGTCCGGTGCGCGCCGTAGAGCCGGCCCTGACGGTCCATTGAAAGTGAGCCGACGCTTCTCGCGTTCGAAACAAAGACCGACTCTTTGCCGTCTTTGTCGATCCTGAGGACCTTGTCGAAATCAAACTGCGCGACGAGGACGTTTCCGTCCTTATCGGCGATGATGCCGTCGGCGCTGTTGCCCGCCCCCTGCCAGACTTTGGTCCACGCCGTACCGGAAGCGACAACGCCTGCAATCATGGCTACGGTTGTTACCCGTGGAACCGGCTGCTGATTGCCACCTCCACCACGACCGCCGCGACCCTGCTGGACCTCAGCAGCAGGCTGCGCTGCCGGCTGTGCGTTCGGCACACATGGCGGTGCCGCTGCGTTCTGCGCATATACCTCGCCGGAAAACCACAACAGGAACATGAATACAGATGCTCGTTTCATTCCGCCTCCTGAGAACGCAGATGCTACATTGAACCAAATCCCTCACGCCACTGTCTTGAAAACAAATGGCGGACGCGGCTTGGAAACACTTATGAAACACCTGTTGCTGATCGCAATGATGTTTTTTCAAACTCCTCCGGGCCGACCCGCGGGCAGTGCGGTCAGCGGACGAATCGTATACTCCGATGGAACGCCGGTCATTGGATCGATGGTGAGTCTCGTGCCGGCTCCCGAAAGTGGACGCGCCGCCGACAGGCGCAATGCGTTCCTCGACACATCGGGTTTATACCGCGTTCAGAATGTCGCACCGGGGCGTTATTACCTGCGGCTGGGATCAGTCGAACCCATCTACCATCCGGGAGTCACGAGCGAGAATGGCGCGAGCGTCATTGTTGTCGCTGATACGAATATCAATGACCTGAACTTTGTGCTGCCCGCCTTGTTATCGGGTGTTCGTGTAAGCGGTCGCGTTCTCGTTCCTCCGAACCAGCCTGTACAACCCGCGACACAACGCGTTCAGGTCAACGGTCCCACACTTGGCCGGACCGAAAGTGCAATCGCCGAAGACGGTAGTTTCGAAATCCTCCACCTTCGTCCGGGCAGGTATGACATCACTATCGCTCAAACTCCCGGAATGCAACCACAGCCGCTAATCGTTTCAGACAGAGATCTGACCGGCATTCAATTGCGGATCCCTCGATTGATGTCCATCACAGGCAGGGTCACTACGGAGGGCGGAGCTGCGCGGCCCGCCTTTAATGTCGCAATTGAAAGCGCTACATATCGCACGAACGCGCTTGCCGGCGCAGACGGAGCATTTACAGCAAAGCTACCCGAAGCAGAATATCTGCTTCGGATAGTCGGACTCGAGGCAGGCTACTACGTCAAGTCGATTGCGGCCGACAAGACAGACCTCATCAGCGATCCTCTCAAGGTCGTGCCCTCGGACGCTGCCATACCGATCCAGGTGCTGTTCGCCACCTCACCCGGTGTCACGTTCAGCGGACGTGTGACGGGAACAGAACCCGGCGCGACACGGGCGCGGAACGGCATGCTCATAGGCAGAGCGGTCGACCGACTGCTCGAGCTTCCGATCGAGCCGGATGGCTCGTTCAAGCTGGAGAAGGCGATGCCGGGTTCCTACTTTGCGAGGATCACACTCGCGTCGAATCTGGCCGCGCCGTTCGTTCCAGTCACGATCCCTGCCAAAGATGTCACGGATCTCGCGATCGTCATACCTCCCGAAGTTGAAGTTTCGGGCCGTGTGACCGTCAGTGGATACGGACCTCCTCCGAAGTTTTCCCTGCTGCTGGTCGGCGGTTCGACATCGGGATTGAGCCCTTCAAAACCGGGTGACGTTCCTTCACTCAACCCAGCCGCCCTCTTTGCTCATACTCGTGGATCCGGCGATGGAATGCAGCCCGTGCGACTCGACATCAATGCGCTGCCCGACGGGTCTTTCCGGATGAAACTGCCGGAGGGCGAGTACCGCGTCGCCGCAGCGCCTGGCGCGAACGCAATTCCACCAGCCTATGTGCTCCAGTCGTTGACATTTGGAGCTGCAGACCTGCTGAAGGAGCCAATGACGGTGTCCGCGGCGAAATCTTCGGAACTTCAAATCGGTTTCAGAACGGCAGAGCCTAATCCGTGGATCAGAGTGAGCGGACGCGTTGTCGGGTTCGACCCCATCAACCGTCCGCTTCGTGTTTCACTGGAAAGCAGGACGACCTCGACGATTGAAACTCCACTCAATCCCGATGAAACATTCGAATTCCCCGCAGTCCTGACGCGCACTTCTTACACCGCACGAGTCGTTCCCACGAACGATGCCGCGACGGCTCCACCGGTCGCAGTTGCGGATAGGGATGTCACAGGCCTCGAAATCACGGTGCCGAGGGAGAAAGAAATCCGCATCGTCTCGAGCATTGAAGAAGGAGGCCCGGTGCCGGGGTTTGTCATGTCGTTTGCTGGAACAGGAAAGACCGAAAGCACGGTGACGGTTGTAGTCCGGCCGGAACGCGACGGCTCCTTCCGCGCGAAGTTGCCGGCTGACGAACGCCGCGTCCGGCTGCGCGGTTTTCCGCTCGGTTACATCGTGAAGTCGGTCAGCTACGCGTCGACGGATTTGTTGAAGCAACCTCTGAACATCTCGAACAATGACTCGCCCGAACTCAAAGTCGTCTTTGCCCTGGATCCGGACATTCCGCTGGGCAACCTGAAAGGAAGGGTGATCGGACTCGATCCCCAGGCTGGCGGCGCACAGCTCTTGCTGAACGGCGCGACATCTTTTTCCACGTACGAAACAGGAGTGAGTGCTGACGGGGCGTTCAGTTTTTCGCGCATTCCCCAGGGCGCATACGTGCCGGCGGTAACCGGCTACTCCGGTCTGATGTCGCCTTCCACAGTAGTCGTTTCAGGAACGGACTTATTTGGTATCGAGATCACCGTGCCGAAACAGAGCACATGGTTAGAGAGCACGACGATCGATGAAGGGCCGACTGGTGTAGTCGTGTCCAACCTGAGTGGAAGTCGTGAGACTGCGAATGAGTTCTCCGCCGTCTCGAATCTGAGAACTATCAACACCGCCCTCGTCACGTTTCTTTCGGCCAATAACGGCCGGTACGGCAACATTCCCGACTTGATCAAGGCGGGATTGCTGGACGGCAGATTCAACGGTGTGATTTCCGGGTTCAATTTCTCAATCATTGCCGTCGGTCCGAATTACACGGCCGCGGCGATTCCCGCTTCACAAGGGAGCGCCCGTTACGGCTACTACAGCACGCCCGACGCGGTCATCCACTACTCGACGCTGGAGATGTTTTCGCCGCCTCGACAGAGCGGCAATATCGTTCAGTGAAAATCAGCGGGCGGTGTATCCGTCGCGCGATTGGGTGATCCGAACGCCGGCCGGCGCCGCTTTCACCACGATGCGCTGGTAGGTGCCCGGACGGGCCGACGGTTGCGGAAGAAAGCCGAGGCTGTAAGAGGTGCCGAGAGCCTGCGCGATCTGCGTATACATCGGAACGAGATCATCCAAACTGCGTGGGAAAAGAACCCGTCCACCGGATCTGTCCGCCATCAGGTGCATGTAGGTGCGGACCTCGAGCATATAATCTCGCAATTGTTCCGGCGTTTTCGACACGACCGGAGCGCCCAGCGCGACGAAGTACACGGGAATGCGCGAGTCTCTGGCCGCATTCAATGCCTTTCGCAGATCACCTTGGGATTTGTGCGAATAGTCCGTATCCTGGCCGTCGGTCATAACGATGACTGCCCGCCGTCCGCTGACGTCTCCGAACTCGCGACGAAGCGTGCGTTCGAGCGCGGAATACAGACGCGTTCCGTTCGAATCGCCCCGCGCCGCGATCTCGTTCAGTGACGTGAAGGCTTCCGTACGGTCGAGCGACCAGGGAAGATGAACATCGTAGCCTCTCGCAAACGTCGCTACGGCTACGCGGTCCTGGGGCCGAAGTTCTGAGATGAAGCTGTATATCGCGTCCTGCATGAACTTCGTGCGGTCCGAAGTACTCGAGCTTCCATCAAACAGCAGGAATATGTTGTACGGCGCCGACACCGGGGCGAAGAATTCGATATCGCGTTTTACGCCTTCTTCGTAAATCTCGAAGTCACTCTGCTGCAGATTGTTGATGAGGACGCCATTCGCGTCGGCGACCATGACGTCCACAGACACGAGGTCCACTTCAACCTTCAGGGTGAATGGAATGTCCTGTGCGAGAACGGGCGGCACCAGAACGAGAAGCAATAAAATCAATCGCCTGGACGGACTCATCGGCATTGATGTCTATTATTGCCCAGGGACAGACCGGGGCAATAGTGCCAAACGAAACGTTTGGCACTATTGCTCTAGGGTTTACCGCGGTTTTTGTACATATCGCGGTTTGCCTTGTGAATCCGCTTCCATTTTTTGTTGAGCTCGAGGCGCGCAAACACGTCCTGCTTACGCTCGAGGTACGCGAGTTCGCGACGCAGTTTGAGATAGCTTTCCAACCGGCCTGAGTTCAGCTCATTCGATTCCAGTGCTGTAAGGACAGCGCATCCCGGCTCCGACGTATGGCTGCAATCGCGAAAGCGGCATTTCGCAGCGAACGCCTCGATATCGTCGAAGGTCTGCTGAAGGCCGTCGCCGCTATCCCATAGCTGGAGTTCGCGCATGCCCGGTGTGTCGATCAACATGCCACGGCCGGGCAGCATGAACATTCGCCGCGCAGTCGTGGCATGACGTCCACGGGCATCGTCCTCTCGAATGTCGAGAACCTTCTGGACGTCGTATCCCAGAAGCCGGTTGACCAGCGTTGACTTCCCTACTCCTGATGACCCGACGAGAGCCACCGTTTGTCCCGGCTTCAGATATTCATCCAGTCGATCGAGGCCCTGTCCCGTCGCCGCGCTCAACGCGAGAATCGGCACGCTGAACGCAACATCGGCCACAGTGTCGACGGCCGCATCGGTATCGCTGGAAAGATCAGCTTTGCTCAATATGATCACCGGCCGGGCGCCGCTGTCCCAGATCGTTGTGAGGTATCGTTCGATGCGGCGAGGGTTCAGGTCGGCGTTGAGCGACGTTACCAGGAAGACGGTGTCGATATTCGCAGCCGCAATCTGTTCGGCCGTCGTATCGCCCGCCGTCTTTCTGGAGAATTTGGTTCTGCGCGGAAGAACTTCGTGAATCGTCGCCCGGCATTCCGTCACCCGTGCGTCGATCAGCACCCAGTCGCCAACAACGGGCAGATTCGCCCGTCCCGCAGCGTTGTGCCGCAGGTGGCCTGAAGTTTCCGCCGTGAACTCTCCCAACTCGCACACCACGCGATACTGCGACCGCTGCTCTTCCACCACTCGCGCCGGTTTACGCGAATCATCTGTCTTTAAGTGTTGCTGAAAAAACGAATTCCAACCCAGTTCGTGTAATAGAAACACGACATCTCTCCTTTTTGTTGAGGGATCTTTTTTAAGAAATGACCGTTGCCCGTAGCGTCAGGACGCTAGCGAACAATGGCTTGGAGAGATGGACAGGTCATAAGTCACCGCGCTCAATTTACACCAGCCGCGCATTGATCACGAGCCAAATCTAAAGCACAATGTCGCACATCGAGAGGCAATCATGAAAACCATCTGGCTGTGTGCAACGTTGATCAGTCTTTGGGCCGCGCCGTTCCTGACGCAAACACTGCAGGAACTCATCAATGATCCGAAGAACACGGAAAATGTCATCAACCACAGCATGGGCTACGACCGGAAAAGCTACAGCCCGCTTCGGCAGATCAACAAGCAGAACATCAAGCGCCTCGTGCCCATCTGGAACTCGAGTCTGATGAACGATCAGGGCGAACTCGCAGCGCCCGCCATCTACAACGGCGTGATGTACGTGATCAACGGCAGGTGGACATTCGCAATCGACGTCGAAACCGGCAGGCAGATCTGGCGTACACCCGTAGAAATCGAATCGGGGATAACACGCGCGGCTTTCAACCGCGGCGGACCGGCGATCTATAACGGCAAGCTCTTTCGCGTGACCATCGACAATCACCTGCTCGCACTCGACATGAAGACCGGCCGGCAACTCTGGAATCAGAAATTCGCCGACGCAAGAGAGGGCTTTTACGCGACAAGCGCGCCGATTATCGCCAACGGCGTGCTGATGTCAGGGATGGCGGGTGGAGAGTCCACAACACGAGGCTTCATCGATGGCTGGGATCCGGACACGGGAAAGAAGCTCTGGCGGACGTACACCATTCCCGGACCCGGCGAGCCTGGTTCTGAAACCTGGCCGAAGGACAGCGATGCCTGGATGTATGGCGGCGGTCCGACCTGGCGTTCCGGCTCCTACGATCCGCAACTCGATCTCGTTTACTGGGGCACCGGCAATGCGGAGCCATACGATCCCAAACCGCGGGGAGGACTGGACAGCCTGTTCACGAACAGCGTGCTCGCGATCCGGCCGAAGACGGGTCAGGTTGCCTGTTACTTTCAATATACGCCCAATGACGTCTACGACGTGGACGGCACCGACGAGCAGTTGCTCGCGGATATCCAAATCAACGGCCAGGTTCGCAAGGTCATGATTCAGCCGAACAAGAACGGCTTCATGTATGTGCTGGATCGAACAAACTGCAAGCTGATCGCGGCGCATCCGTACGTCAGGGTCAATTGGGCGACGCATATCGACCTTGCAACGGGCCGGCCGGTGCTGACGGATATTTCAAAGCGTTTCGCAGCCGGTGAAGAGGTCTCGATTCTGCCGTCGCGCGGCACCAACGCCGTCCCGATCGCTTTCAATCCCAATACGGGCCTGGTGTATGCGAGTACGTGGAACCTGCCGCGCATTCAACAACTCGCGCCGCCGAGGCCGGTGCCGATCGGCGGAACGTCGACTGGTGTCACAAGCCGGCTTCCCGAAGTGAAGCCGGGTGATGCCGTCGGTCACTTTCTTGCGATGAATCCGCTGACCGGACAAAAGAAATGGGAGATTCCATTAACTGATCTGCCAGGTTCCGCCGGGATGCTTGCAACAGGCGGCGGGTTGATTTTCACCGGAAAACTGACCGGCGAGTTCATTGCTTTGGACGAGGACACGGGCAAAACCCTGTGGCAATTCCAAACGGGCTCGAGCGTGAACTCGACTGCAATCACCTATACGCACAAGGGCAGGCAATACGTGACGGTATCGTCCGGTCTCGGCGGGATACTCGCAACGCGATACGCCGCGGGCAGGATGCCAACCGGCGGATCAATCTGGACCTTCGCGTTGCTGCAGGACTAAAGGCGAGCATCCCAGGCTTCGAGGTACTTGTAACCAGATCCGGTGTTGTAGATGAGGATGCGATCTGCTTTGTCAAGGAACCCGGACTCCCGCAGTTTCTTCAGCGCGGCAATGCAGGCACCACCTTCGGGAGCCACAAACAGTCCTTCGGTTCGTGCGAGTTCGTTACAGCCGATCATGATTTCGGCATCCGTCACGGCAACTGCTGTTCCGCCGCTTTCGCGGATCGCTTGAAGTACCAGAAAGTCACCCAATGGCTTCGGCACGCGCAGGCCGCTGGCGAGTGTGGTCGCCTCTTTCCAGAACTCGCTGAACTCGGTCCTCTCTTCGAACGCACGCACGATCGGCTTGCAGCCTTCAGCCTGAACCGCAATCATCTTCGGACGTTTGGATCCGATCCAGCCGAGTTCCTCGAGTTCTGCGAAAGCCTTCCACATGCCGATCAGGCCAACGCCGCCGCCGGTTGGGTAGAAGATCGCATCAGGCAGTTTCCAGCCAAAGTCTTCGGCGGCTTCCAGGCCCATGGTTTTCTTGCCTTCGATGCGGTACGGCTCTTTCAATGTGGAGATGTCGAACCAGCCTTCAGTCTCGCGGCCGGCAGCGACGAGCGTCGCACAGTCTGAAATCAACCCATCCACCAGAGTCACTGTTGCGCCGAATGCCTTCGCCTCGATGTAATTCGCGCGAGGCACGTCGCGCGGCATAAAAACATGAGCCTCGATTCCCGCCGCAGCGCAATATGCGGCGAGCGCTCCTCCTGCGTTTCCTGCCGTGGGGATGGCGACCTTCCTTATGCCGAGTTCGCGGCACATGGAGATCGCGCAGGAGAGGCCTCGCGCTTTGAAGGTGCCGGTCGGGTTGGCTCCTTCGTCCTTCAGCCAAAGGTTCTCGCAATCGAATCGCGGACCGAGCCGATGGAGTTGATGCAAAGGAGTGAAGCCTTCATGAAGGGACACGATGTTCTCGAGGGAGACAACCGGAAGCAATGGGGCGTAGCGCCACATGGTGCGTGGTGCTTCGGCGAGGGTGTCGCGATCCCATCGCTTCTTGACATCCTGAAGGTCGTAGCGCACAAGCAAAGGCCATCCTGCCGAACTGAGGTTTTGGATGGTTCCGGCCTTGTATCTTTCACCGGTCCGGCTGCATTCGAGATGAGTGATCGCCGTACCTGTGGTTGTCATCAGAATTTGGTTCTGAGCTTGTTTTTCGCTGCGTGTCGTTCGATGGCGAGCGTGATGAGGCGATCGATCAGCTCCGGATAAGGAATTCCGGAAGCCGCCCACATTTTGGGGTACATGCTTATTGAAGTGAAGCCGGGAAGCGTGTTGATCTCGTTCACGTAGAACTTTCCGGTCTGGCGTTCCAGGAACAGATCGACACGCGCCATTCCGGAACATTCCAGGATCTTGAATGCCGCTATCGCCAGGCGCTGTGCCTCTTTCACCTGCGCCCCGTCCAGCGGCGCGGGGATCAGGAGTCGCGAGTCGTCGTCGACATACTTCGCCGTATAGTCGTAAAACTCCCGGGACGGAATGATCTCTCCGGGCACAGAAACCACGGGATCATCGTTACCGAGAACACTCAACTCGATCTCATGGGCATCGACGCCGCGCTCAATGACAATCTTCCGGTCGTATTCCGCGGCCGTCTGAAGGGCGCCCGGCAGTTCTTCCGGAGAATGCGCTTTCGTTATTCCTACGGATGATCCGAGATTGGCCGGCTTCACGAATACCGGATAAGGAAGGCTGTTGATTCTGGCCTTAAGAAACGAATCGAGGTTCGATGCGTGTACGGACCAATAGTCCACGATCGGCAGCTCGGCCTCGCGGAGAAGCCGCTTCATCACATCCTTATCCATGCCTACAGCAGAACCGAGCACACCTGCGCCTACGTACGGCAGATTGGCGAGTTCAAACAGACCCTGAATTGTGCCGTCTTCGCCATACGTCCCATGCAGAACGGGGAACACGACGTCGACCTGAGGCTGCGCGCCCGGGTCTGGTGAGATGACGAATGGTTCCCATCGCCCGTCGTGAGTGATGGTGATGGGCACTGGGTCGTACTTGTTCCGATCGATTGCCTTCAGTACAGATTCGGCCGAACGGATCGACACTTCATGTTCACCGGACCTGCCACCGCGAATGACGCCGACTCGAATTTTCTGCATTATTGGAAAACTTCTTTCACAATGCCGGCAGCCTTTTCGACGTCCTGACGATTGACGTCGAGGTGAGTCACCATGCGTATTTTTTCATTGTCCACAGGCACGGCGAGAACTCGGCGTTCCATCAGGGCTTTCAACACTTCTCCGGAAGACCGGCCCGACTCGCGCACACTGAAAATCACGATATTCGTCTGAACCTTTGCAGGATCGATCGTAATGCCTGAAATCGACGCAAGACGGCCAGCGAGAAGCTTCGCATTGTCGTGATCGATCTGAAGACGACTCGGTCCTGTTTCGAGCGCGACCAATCCTGCCGCTGCCAAAACACCCACTTGCCGCAAACCTCCCCCAAGCATTTTGCGGATGCTGCGACAGCGTTCAATGAACTCGCGCGATCCAACGATCATCGAACCGACAGGAGCGCCAAGCCCCTTGCTGAGGCAGAACTGGATCGAGTCGAACTTCTTCGTCATCGCGGCCGCATTCTCACCGAGATACGTGGACGCATTGAAAACCCGCGCGCCATCCAGGTGGACGGGAATGCCGAGTTCGTGTGCCTTGTCGCAGATTTCGAAGGCAGTCTTCGTCGGATAGACGGTGCCGCCGGCCATGTTGTGCGTGTTCTCGAGCGAGATCAATGCAGTCTGAGGACGGTAGTAGATCTTAGGGCGAATAGCTTTTGAAACGATGTCCCAGGTCAGAATCCCATCTTCGCCCTGAACAACGCGAGGCAGCACGCCGGCGACCGCGGACATCGATGCCATTTCGTAGTTGTAGATGTGGCCGGCTTCCTCGCAAATGACCTCCTGTCCGTGTCGAGTGTGCGCGAGGATACAGGTCAGGTTACCCATCGTGCCGGAAGGAACGAAGAGAGCGGCTTCGCGCCCGAAAACTTCGGCTGCGCGCTCCTGCAGACGATTGACGGTAGGATCCTCGATGAAAACATCGTCTCCGACCTCTGCTTCTGCCATCGCCCGGCGCATTTCCGGCGACGGCTTCGTTACCGTGTCGCTTCTGAGGTCGATAACAGGCTCGGCCATAACAATTCCTCGGTTATTCCGCTGGCAAGCAGGCAGCCGGCAGGGGTTAGCTTCAGCGTTTTTCCGTCGAACTGAATCCAGCCGGCATCCTCGAATTCGCAGACTCGATCGAACCATCGCTGCGGGTATTTCACGTCGAGTTCAGCGGCGACACTCCAAATGTCGAATCCGCAAACGCGTCGCAGCCCGATCAGAAAGGCTTCCTCGAGACGCATTTCCCGCGTCAGTTCTTCCCGTCCCGCAATCGGAAGCTTGCCCTCGTCAAGCATCGAGCCGTACTCCGCCATCGAGGCCGTATTCCAGGATCTGCAGTTCCCCGAGTAAGAATGCGCGCTGACGCCAAATCCGCGGTAAGGCGCGCCGGTCCAGTATTTCAGGTTGTGACGGCATTCAAATCCGGGCCGCGCCCAATTCGAGATCTCGTAGTGTACGTATCCGGCTCGCGCCAGCCGCTCCGCAGCATGTTCATAGAAGGACGCAAAGATGTCGTCGCCTGGAATGTCGATTCGATCCTTGCCCCACGCGCTGCGCTCCTCCAGATCGAGCATGTATATCGAGACATGCTCGGGCAGAAGCCTTTCGATCGAGTCGAGATTTTGTTTCCAGATTTCGAACCGTTGGTTGGGAAGCCCGGCGATCAGGTCGATGCCGATGTTGGTGAAGCCGTGTTGACGAAGTGATCCGATGTCCCGAAACACGTCGGCCGCGCTATGCAAGCGACCGGCGTTTTTCAGATCTTCATCATGAAAGGACTGAACTCCAAGGCTGACACGATTGATGCCGGCGTGACGATACCGCTCAAGCTTCGCGTCGGTGAGCGTGCCTGGGTTGACTTCGATGCTGATCTCCGAGGCCGTACTCGGGAACGCCCGAAGAATCGTCTCAATAAGGCCCGCATCGATCAGAGAGGGTGTACCGCCGCCCAGGAAGATGGTCTCGGGCGGGTCGTTGAACCCGGATAACTCGATTTCCCGCAGCAGGCGTCGCAGGTACGGCTCGTGCGTTAACTCAGGCGAGACGGAGACGGCGAAAGCGCAGTAGTAACAGCGCTGTTCACAAAACGGGATATGTACGTAAACGCCAGGTCTCATAGATCGTGAAAAACCAGAGCGCGAGCACCGCGCCGAGGCAATCGTAACCCACATCGATGGGCGATCCGGTTCGAAAAAGAGTGAGTCGCTGATGGAACTCATCAACAATCGCCGCGACGGCAACAAACGAGAACGTCATGAGTTTGGCGTGCGTGAGATCGATCCGTTCCTGTCTGAAACTCCGATAGGTGAATACGGCAAGGATGAAGTACTCGGTAACGTGGCCGGTTTTTCGAATGAACGCGTGCGAAAACTCGAGTCCTTCCGGGGAAAGCCATGGAAAAAGGAATCGTAGAATCGGAACGATGATTCCGGAGGTATGGCCCGCCGAGAACGCATCCGAGGAGAAAATGAAAATGACGGCGAGCCAAAGAACGATCGGGGCCCAGTACTCAACGGCGAGTCGTTTCACTCCCATACTGCTTGATCTGCACCACCACGTTGTCTTCGAAAGTAACAAAGAGCGTCCGTAAACCCCGCTGGTGGTACAACCACTGCTCGTTATAGATTCCGTTCTTCGTTTCGCGGATTTTATTGTCGGGCCGTCCCAGCGCCATGATGACAGTGCTGCGGTCCATGCCGATGCGCGCTTCCTTTGCCTTTACGGCTTCCTGAAATTCGACCGGCAGCGATTCCAGTCCCGTCTTCATGAACGTCTGCTTATTGAAGTCCAATAATGGATTCAGGATTTCTTTCAGGGCGTTCACCGTCAGAGCGGGGGGAACTTTCTTTGGAAATCGAACAATGATCTTGGACCCCTTTGCCTTGGCCGTCTTATCGTCCCTGCCGACAGGCGTCGTGGTGTTGCCCATGCCGACTCCAACCTGGATCCGGTCGAAGATACTCTTCTTGTTCTTGCCGCCGCCGTCGAGTTCGATTTCGATCCTGTTGTCGTCGAATGCAATGTCGGTAATGGTCACCACCTTGCCGGGCTCGATCGACTGGCCGTTCTTTCTGAGATCCTTGTCCAATTTGTCTTTATTTATCTCGCCGTCGTCCGACAATTCAACGCCGTCGCTGCCGAACGGCAGAGCGATTCGCGCCGCAGCCTGATCTGCTATGACTGTCCGAAGAATGTCGAATTTCGCGTCGCGGGAAATCTGAGCCGATGCAGATATCGAAAGACCCAGTACAACAAGTCCTGCGGATAAAACACGGTATTTCATGGGGCCAAGTTTACCATCAGGGCGGGCTGTTGGGGCTAGTTCTCGACGCTGACAAGATTTGCAAACAACCGATATGCCCCGGTGACGCCGGCCGGCAATTGACGGAAGAACGAGTAGCCCGTGTAAACAAATGTCCCTTTCCCGTACTTGCCGACCACCAGGCCGCCAGCACGGCCAGGTTCCCCTGGATCAGCGGTTTCAAGAGGCGCGGAGTATCGAGGATCCCACGATCGCAGAAAGTACGTTCCACGTTCGTCGACCCAGCCTTCGAAGTCTTTGTCGGTAATCTTGTTGGGGACATTCAGAATCGGGCTGGCGGGATCGACAATCTTCACCGGTGCCTCTTCATGAGTGACGCGCTCCGTGCCGTTCTGATTCGTGTTAAGGAGCGTGACCGGGTACGGCGCAATCTGAATGCTCCCCACTTCATTCGCGCGGTTGAACTGGGTCACCAGCGTGCCACCGTTTGAGACGTAATCCAGAAGACGCTTGTTATAAGCCCGGAGGTCGTCACGGACCGCATAGGCTCGCACACCCAGGACGATGGCCGGATACTTCGACAGATCCCCGGACGCGATATCCTTCGGCGACAGCATCGTCACATCGATACCGAGCTGCCGCAGCGAATCCGGTACGGTGTCACCGGTCCCTTCGACGTAACCCACCGATGAAACAGTCGTCGCAATATCGATAACCCGGACCTTCGATTCGGCACGTGAATACACATACCTTGTTTCGACGTGGGGATAGGCGATTGTTGTGTATCCGCTCCTGAATTCCTGACTGCCCGACTTCGCGACGGCCTGAACACTGTAGTCGCCGGCAACGGAAGGCACCGAAACCACGAATTGCAGCGACGCCTTCTCACCCTGTTGCGTGAAACTCACCGGCCGCGATGTGGGCGAGGCGGTCCACCCCGACGGCAGTATCAGGCTTACTTCACCAGTGGCAGCCGAAGGATTCTGATTCTCGACGGTCACCGTGAGTTCTTTCCGACGCGCGCCCTTCAAAGGAACAATCGCAATATCAGGAGAAAGGGTTACCGACATTGCAGGAACTACTTTGACTGCCGTGCGTTGTTCGCCGAGCATGCGATCGACACGACGGAACTCCGCAGCCCTGCTCATCGTGATCGCCACCCCCTGATAGTCGAGTTCCCCGCGTGTGAAAAGCACCGATTCGTCGAGTGGCAACGCGCCACTCGGCACATTCGGCCAGACGAAACGGTCCGCGCGACGAGGTTGGCGGAGCCAGTAAGGCTGCGTAAACTCGGCAGTTGCAGAAACCCTCACTTTGAATTTTTGGTCGAAGCGCTGTCCGGGCTGCAGGGTGCCGGTCGTGCCATCGGGCGTTATCGTCCAGCCTGGCGGCAAGTCCGTCGTTGCGCGAAAAACCGGGAATGCGAACGGACTTCCATTCGTCAGGCTGATCGTGAGATTGAATTCCTGGCCCGGTACGACAGTGTCGTCCGACGCGACGACGTCATAGACCAATCCTGCAGCAAGACGCAGCGCCTCCTGGAAATCGTCTTCCTTCTGCTGCAGTAGAAAACGGACGTGATCATGCGTCGTTTTGTTTTTTATCAGCTGCAACAAGGTTAAGGCGGTCGCAAGGTCCGGAACGACATCGGAAGGTCGAGTGAGGTTCACTTTTTGGCGGATCGCATCGATCCGCTGTTCGAGCACGGAAAGATTCGGACCCAAAGTCGAATCGAGCTTCGCGAGGTCCTCCAGTCTGTAAACGACTCCCGCAAACAGCGACCCGTTGTCCGCGACGTCTATCGCCTTCTGTACCAATTGAAGCCGCGTCTGACGCGGGCCCGCATCCTGTGCACCACCCTGTCCCTGCGAACGATGAAGGCTGCGCCCCTCCGCTGCGATCTGTCCATAGGAACGTCCGAGCGCGACATCGAATTCGCCGACGTTGAGAACAGGACCAGCCGGCGCATTCTGTTCGTTAGCCATCGCGTTCAGATAGAGTTTTTTTGCCTGCCATGGCTTGCCGTACTCCGGAAAACGCGATGGATCGGCAGCTACCTTGAATGCTTCTTGAGTGATGATCCCGGCCACCTGATGATGACCGTGTCCATCGCGCGAGGTGCCCGTAAATCTGGAAATGATGATTTCCGGCCGAAACTGGCGAATGACGCGGACGAAGTCTCCGAGCACCTGCTCGCGAGGCCATTTCGTGAACGTGTCGTCCGCGCTTTTCGAGAATCCGAATTCGTAATTCGGTGTGAAGAACTGCTGAGCGTGGTCGAGCCTGCGTGCGCCGTACAACTCTTCCGTGCGTATGACTCCAAGGGCCTCGAACAGTTCACTGCCCACAAGGTTCACACCGCCTTCGCCTCGCGTCGCGGAGAGATAAGCCGTTCGGACGCCCTGTCCCCTGCCAAGCCAGGCAAGCAACGCGCTGTTCTCGTCGTCGGGATGAGCACCGGTATGCAGGACGCTGCCGACGACGTCCAGCCGCTTTAATGCCTGGGACAGCCCCATGGCGCCACGGTCCTCCGGCAGTTCCGCCACAGGCAAGGCTGTTTTGGGAACGGTTAGCAGGACTGCCGATATCGTCGCGAGAAGAATGCAGCGAACCAAACGCATGAACGAAATCCCGTTAATAAGTTTTCGGAATTGTACTAGTATCTCCACGGAACAGGCCACGTTAAACCCATGTCAACGCCGCAACTGTATTGGTTAGGCCCGGATGGGCAGGAAAACATTCTTCCGCTGGTCGCTTCTGAGGTACTGATCGGTCGTAAGGGCGATGCCGATGTTGTTTTGAACAACCAGCATGTATCCCGGCACCACGCGAAACTCGTCAAAACATCCGACGGATATACGATTCAGGATCTTGTCAGCACACATGGAACGTTCGTGAATGAATCTCGTGTGCTGGAGAATCAACCGTGCGCGCTCAAACATGGCGACAAGATCTCGCTCGGTAAGGACCGGATCGACCTGCACTTCTTCATAGGAGATTCCAAACCCCCGAAGGCGAAAACAGACACGACCCAGATCTTTGAACGTTCACTCATGGACCTCGGAGTCGTCCTGCCTTCCGGGTCCTCCGATCTGGAGAAGATTTCCGTCATCCTGGACTTCCAGTATCAATGGGAACAATTGTTCACGCCCGATGCCGCGTTTCAGAAAATCCTCGAGTCGGCCTTGAAAATAAGCGGCGCCGAGAAGGGTTTCATTCTCGTTCGGGAACCCGGGGGAACTTTCGGATACGCGGCCGGCCTGGATGGCCAGGGACGCAACCTTTCTTTGTCGCACTTCAAAGCCAGCCATACGGTTGTAGACGACGTCGTCAGGACTTCCACGCCGGTGTTCATGGTTGAAGGGCTGGATAATCGGTACATCGGCCAAGCCAGCATCGTCGCCATGAATCTGCGCGCTGTCGCGTGCCTGCCGCTCATGGGTATCCCTTCGCAGGCAGATACGCCTTCGACGCTCGGCATCCTCTATCTGGATAGCACCAAGAAAATGCACTCCCTATCCGGATTGGATCAGAGAATCCTTAACAAGCTTGCCGTCGAAGCGGGTAACGTCCTCGAGCGCGTCGAGATGATCAAGAGCATCGAGCAACGTAAGAAGCTGGAACAGGAACTGACCCTCGCGGAAGAGACTCAGCGATCGCTGCTGCCAACCACCCTGCCGCAGGTCCCGAACCTGAATGTGCATGCGTTCTCCAAACCGACGCGTTACGTTGGCGGCGACTTCTATGATTTTCTGGAACTGGAATCCGGGGAATTATTCGGAGTGCTGGCCGACGTTTCCGGAAAGGGAGTCTCAGCGTCTTTGTTGAGTTCCATGCTCCTCGGATGTCTCCAGATGCAGGTGCGGACGGGAGTCACCTTGCAGGAAGCATTGAACCGGCTGAACCGATTTCTTTGCGATAAGACTTCCGCAAGCCGATTCGTGACGATGTTCGGGATTTCGATCAATTCGGATGGCGCAGGCAAATACATAAGCGCCGGGCATAACCCTTCCTACCTTTTCCGCGCAGCGACGCGGGAAATTGAGGAGTTAGCGTCGAACAACATGATCGTTGGCGCTTTCTCGTTTGCGACCTATGAAGCCGCGCCAATTCAGTTAGACCCCGGGGATATTCTTCTCGCGTATTCGGACGGCCTTACGGAAGCGGAGAACCCACAGGGCGAAATGCTGGGTGAAGAGGGTGTTAAGAAAGTGATCCTTGAGGAAGCTCCATCGGGATCCAAACATCTGGAACAAAAATTGCTCGAAACGATTCAGAGTTTCACAGCTGGACGATCTCTGACGGATGACATCACACTCATCATCGTCGAAAGAGTTTGACAGCATGTATCGGCGTGATAGAAAGGAAGCCATGGACAGCACCTTGCGATGCTCGGCCAGTGCAATCCTGGATACATGGTCGTCCCATGACTGGACCGAAGGCGTTCAGCTGGAGACGATGCAGGACATGGAAACCCTCACTGTTCAGACCGAAAACAGCACCTACGACATTACCGTCATCAGCGGCCGTACCGGGGAGATTCTGATTCGTGGCGGCCGGTTTTTCCCCGAATTCATGCCCGCGCGACTTGCCGGGAGTTCCCTCGGAGGCAGTTTCCTGAAGCTTCGTGGCGTTTATGTCAGCTTCAGCCTTGAGGTGCATTTTGATAAGCGCCTCATTATTACGAGCCGCGTTCGCAAAATCACAGTTCCAGTCCGTTAGCCGGACACACAAACAAACCCGAAAATAAAAAGCCGCGAATTACGCTGATGTATTGCCGTAATTCGCGGCTGAGTTTTTTTCCGGGACTTTGAATATTCTTCTCTCCCCTCACCCCCTGTGAGAACGAGACTTATCGAACATCATCGCCCCGGAAAACTTGGGAACACCGCCTCCTGGTTGCAAGAATATAGCCACGAAAGGTGCTCTCGGAATCAACCACTTAGGCCGACCGATCCGGGGCTAATTCAAAAATCGGAAGTGGATTTACAGTTTTCGGACGTGATCGTAGGCTTCAAGGTACTTTTTCGCAGAGTTCTTCCAGCTCAGGTCCTGCCGCATGCCGTTCTGCATCAATCGACGCCAGGCCTTTTTGTCGGGCCAAAGCGCAAGCGCTCGATCTATAGCCGCTCTGAATTGTTCGGCATCGTAGTCAGTAAAGACAAAACCGGTGCCGGTACCGGTAAGCGGGTCGTACTCCTCGACTGTATCCGCCAGTCCGCCGGTTCGGCGGACCACAGGCACAGTTCCATAACGTAGGCTGTACATCTGATTCAGGCCGCAGGGCTCATATTTTGAGGGCATCAGGAAAACATCCGCGCCGGCCTCTGTGATATGAGCGCTGCCGTTGTCGAATTCAAAACGCATACCGGCTTTCCCCCGATGCCTCTCGATGATGGTTCGAAGGTATCCCTCGGTTTCTTTATTTCCACTGCCGAGAAGAACGAAATACAGATCCTTTGAGAGCAGGTAATCCAGAATGCTGACGACCAGATCAAAGCCTTTTTGAACATCAATTCGGGAGATCATTGCCAGCAACGGCCAGTCGGAGTGGGCGTCGTCGAGTTCGAACTTCTTGAGGAGAGCTTTCTTGTTTTGCAGTTTTGCCGAAAGGTAGCTCGCGCTGTAGGGCGCGGCTATCAATCGGTCGGTCTCAGGATTCCAGAGTTCATCGTCGATACCGTTGAGGATTCCAATGAGACTTCCCGATCGCTCGCGAAGCACACCCTCGAGGCCGTAACCGAACTCTTTGCTTTCCTGGATCTCGTGAGCATAAGTCGGACTGACGGTTGTGATGAGATCCGCATAGGCGATGCCGACCTTCATGAAATTCATCATTCCGAAAAACTCGAACGAGCTCATCGGATAAAACTCCGCATCGTCAAAGCCGGCGCGCGTCATCACATCACGAGGAAACAGCCCCTGGTAACCCATGTTGTGGATCGTGAACATCGACCGGGTTTGGGCGAACGAATGGGAGGTGCGATAAAACCTCTGCAAATACGCGGGAATCAGCCCGGTTTGATGATCGTGGCAGTGAAGGATGTCGGGAGTCGGCGGCGCGGACTTAAGAAATTCCATGACGGCGCGCTGGAAAAAAATCCAGCGATCCGCCTGATCCGGATAGTCCTTCCCGGTTGCAGGGTCGACGTAGATGCCGGGCCGATCGAAGAAACGGTCGTTGCCGAGAAGAAAAACGTCGACGGATGAATTGGGAAGCCTTGCGTGGTGGACGGTAAATGGAACGCTCTCGAACCCCACCGAAACCCTTCCAGGCGCCGGCACGGGATAAGGTTGGAAGCCGAACCTGGTCAGATCGATGAGTCCATGCAGCGGAATGATGACAGTGACTTTGATCCCGAGCTTTTCGAGCGCCAGCGGCAGGGCGCCGATAACGTCGGCCAGTCCGCCGACCTTGGCGAATGGCACGCACTCACCAGCCGCCATGACAACATTCAAGAGGTCACCCGTTCACGAGTTCTTTTGCGCGCTGAGTTGCCCGGACAACCGCTTTAATCAGCGTCACGCGGAGGCCGCCGTCTTCCAATTCCAGGATCCCATCAATCGTGCAACCCGCGGGCGTCGTTACAAAGTCCTTCAACTTCGCAGGATGTTCGCCTGTTTCCAACACCATGCTGGACGCGCCAAGCACCATTTGAGCTGCCAATTGTGTGGCGGCCTCGCGCGGAAGACCGACCTTCACGCCGGCCTCCACAAACGATTCGATGATGATGTAAACGAACGCAGGACCGCTCGCGCTGAGACCGGTGACAGCGTCCATATGCTTTTCATCGAGGATCAGCGTCCGGCCGATTCCGTCGAATATCTTTTGAGCCTGCGCCACATGCTCGGCTGTAGCGTGCCGTCCCGGAGCGATTGCCGTCATACCTTTTTTGATGAAACACGGGGTGTTGGGCATCGTCCGGATGACGGGTACCGGCGCGGTCAGAATACTCTCCATGAACTGGATCGTGACGCTCGCGGCAACGGATATGACGACATGTTTCGGCGTCAGGTCGTCGGATACCTGCCGCAGAACATCGCCGACCGTCTGCGGTTTCACGCACAACAAAACCAGGTGCGACTTGCGCACGGCGTCGCTGTTGGAAAGCGTGGTCTCCACGCCAAGTTTCTTTTTCAGGATTTCCAGCCGTTCCTTGTGCGCAGCTGTGGCGATGAATTGTTTCTTTGACGCAATGCCGGCGTCGATCATTCCCGTGATCAGGGCCTCGCCTAATTTGCCGGCGCCCAGCACAGCAATCTTCTTGTTCTCAAACATGCCCGTCCCTTTAAGGTGAAAAGGAATGATAGTATCAGGGGCCTCAAAATGTTGATAGGACTTACTGGCAGAAACGCAGCGGGCAAAGGCGAAGTCGCTCGATATCTTCAGAAGAAAAGTTTTTACTACTATTCACTCTCCGATGCGATCCGGGATGAGATTCGTTCGCGAGGCGAACAGCCCACGCGAGATCGGCTGATCATCGTAGGCAATGAACTTCGGCAGCGATACGGCGCGAGCGTCCTGGCCGAGCGCATCCTGGCAAAAGTCGAAGACGACAAGCATTACATCATCGACTCGATCCGAAATCCTGCAGAAGTGAACGCTTTCCGCGAGGCCAAACACTTCAAGTTGATCCGGGTCGAAGCGCCTGCCGAGACTCGTTTCCAGCGGATTCTGAACCGGCAACGCGAAAGCGATCCGCGGACGCTCGAAGACTTTGTCGCGCTGGAGAACCGCGAAGCGGAAGGCGAGGATACTTCGCAAAACCTGGTAAAGGTCGAGTTGCTGGCGGATCACAGTGTCGTCAACGACGGCGCTCTCGACAGGTTATACGCGCAGATCGACGAGTTGCTGCCGAAGCTGCTCAAGGAAATCCAACGGCCCAGTTGGGATGAGTATTTCATGAACATCGCGAAGGTAGTCGCCGCGCGATCGAACTGCATGAAACGGAAGGTTGCCGCCATCATTGTGAAGGACAAACGCGTCGTCTCGACCGGTTACAACGGTACACCCCGCGGCACGCGAAACTGCAACGAAGGCGGCTGCCCTCGATGCAACAGTATGGCCCTGTCGGGTACCGCGCTGGACGAATGCCTCTGCTCCCACGGCGAAGAAAACGCGATCGTTCAAGCCTCGTATCATGGTGTTTCTCTTAAAGATGCGTTGATTTACAGCACCTTCGCCCCGTGCCTCCAGTGCGCCAAGATGATCATCAACTCCGGCATCCGGGAGGTCATCTACAACATGGACTACCCGCTCAACGACAGCGCCTTCCAATTGTTCCAGCAAGCCGGTGTGTTTATCCGAAAACTGAAAGTGGATTAGATAGCGTCCTATAAGTAATAATCCCAGCCGCTTGAAGCGAGGGGGCCGGTCATGAAAAAAATAGTCTTAGGTGTCATCGTCATTGTCGTTTTGGTTGCGGGCGGGGTCGGCGGGTTCATGTTCTGGAAAGGCCGGACATCCGAAGGCTTCTATGAAGCCGGAAAGAAATACTACGACGAAAAGAAGTATCCGGAAGCCACCATCTCGTTCCTGAACGCCATCCGCAAGGACTCACGCCATCGCGACAGTCGCTACTACCTGGCGATGAGTTATATGTACCAGCAGGACGTCGGACGCGCCGTAGGCCACCTGAAAGCCATTCTCGAGATGTTTCCCGACGATGTCCAGGTCGCACTGGATCTGGGGCGTATGTACTTGAGGGCCGGTATGGCGCAGGGGAACCCGGAGTATTTGCGCGAGGCCGCCAATCTTGCGCAGAAGGTGCTGGCAAAGGAACCGCAGAACCTTGATGCCTTGTTGCTCTCAGCCAACGCGGCAACCAACCAGAAGGATTACGACACATCCTCCCAGTTTCTCGAGAGAGCCCTCGCCGTGAACCCCACAAGCCCGGCCGCGCTTCTAAGCCTGGGCGCATCGATGGCCAGCCGGAAGAATTTTCCGGAGGCTGAAAAGGCCCTGATCAAGGCCCGGGAAACGAACCCGAAAGACAGAGGCGTACACCTTGCGCTGGCGTTCCATTATCAGGCCCAGAAGGACGTGGCTAAGGAAGAAGCCGTCCTGAAGGAGGCTGCTGCGATCTTTCCACAGGATCCGGCTATCTACTCACAGCTGGCAAGTCTGTACTTCCGTTCCGCACGCCTTCCCGAAGTCGAAAAAGTCTACCGTGACGCGCAGGCCGCAACGACCGACAATCCAAATCCGACTCTCGGATTAGCGGATTTCTATCTGGCCACGAATCGCGCGGCGGATGCAAAGAAACTGCTCCTGGAGACAAAACCGAAATTCCCCAAACACATCCCGTTATCGGTCAGGATTGCAACCGTCCTGATGGACGATCAGCGGGATGAGGCCCGCAAGGAAATCGATCAGATCATCAAGGAGGATCCGAGGAATCCTATCGGACCCGTCCTCCTCGGTACCCTTCAGTTCCGGGCCGGTGAGTTTGATGCGGCCGAAGCAACATTAACGCAGGACATTGCCCTGAATGCACCATTTCCTCAGGTTCACTTTCTCCTGGGCGCGCTTGCCGAGCGAAAGGGTCAGGTCGATCCGGCTCAGGATCATTATGTGAAGTCGCTTGGTGTGAACAGCGGATATCTGCCCGCAAGATCGTCGCTCGCGTGGATATACATGAGCAAAGGCAAACCGGCAGATGCCCGGGAAGAACTAAAAAAAGTCCTCACCGCTCAACCTCGTGATTTCCGCGCACGGCTTCTTAAAGCTGAACTTGATCTCGCTGAAAAGAAATACGCGGATGTGGAAGTCGCACTCGCCGAGTTGATGAAAGAGATTCCGAACAATCCCGCAGTTCAGCGAATTGCTGGTGTTTACAACGGTCTTCGCGGGAAACCGAACGAGGCAGAACAAGGATTCCTGCGCGCTATAGCAATGGCCCCCAATTCCGAAGGCGCTTATAGAGATCTGATTACGCTGTACCAAAAAAACAATCAGCTCGATCGTGCCGTCCAGAAACTAAGTAGCGTGCCTGACGCACAAAAACAGGCGTTTCACTATGAATACCTAGGAATCCTCCTGGCCGGTTCGGGAAAGAACTCCGAGGCGGAGAGCGCCTTTAAGAAGGCCGTTGAAAAAGATCCAAAGCGCACAACTTCAGAACGCCTTCTGATCAACGTGTACTCGAGCACGAACCGCGTGCCTGAAGCCCTTAAGGCAGTGGACGGAATGATCCAGAAGGATCCGAAGAACATGTCGCTGATCGAATTGAAGGGCAGCCTTTTCGAGGCACAGGGGAATCGAAAGGAAGCGGAACAGATGTACGTCCAGGCGCTTCAGACGAACTCGAACCTCGACGTTGCAGGCAATAATCTCGCGTACCTTCTTGCAGAAGACGGCCGCGACCTTCAGACCGCTTTAACGTGGGCGCAGGGTGTCAAAAAGCGCAACCCCCAGCATCCCGGCGTAGCCGATACACTGGGATGGGTCTACTTCAAGATGAACCGAATGTTGCTGGCGAGAGAGCAGGCGGAATTCGCAACTTCTAAAGATCCGGAAAACGGCACGTTTCAATACCACCTTGGCATGGTCTACAAGTCGAACAATCAAAGAGACAAGGCGGAGATTGCATTCAAGAAGGCCGTTGCCAGCGCGAAAACCTTCAAAGAAAAGCCGCTGGCTGAAGCGGCGCTTAAAGACGTTCAGTATTGGCGGAATCTGGTCAAGCCCTGAAACGGTTCAGGGCTTGACGCGTTCCTTCTGAACTGGAGAAGTTGCTTTCGGCATGTAGTAGCCGGTCTTGGCCCGTGCCTTGAACCGCTTATCGTTGATGTCCACGCGAGTTCTGCGGAATGTTCCGTCGCGCTTGTCGTTCAAAGGCCGGTATGCAATCTGGTACTGCGAGCGAAGTTCGTCGTGGATATCGAGGAAGCTGCTTGCCAGATCTTGAATCTTCAGCGGGAAAAACGCTTTGCCTCCCGTTTCTTCTGCAAACTTCTTGAGCGTCTTGTCCCCACGCTCCTGATCTTTGGATCCAAACGAAGTGGAATTCGTGCTGATAGCGTAAATCGTCACTTCGTTCCGCTGGGCGGCTTCGAGCGTCTCGCTCAGCGCAACCCGACTGGAGTTGTCGTCGCCATCCGATATGAGAATCAGGATGCGGCGGCCGTCCTGAGTCGAGAGCTTTTCATTCACGGCCAGATAGATGGCATCGTAAAGAGCCGTACCTCCGCCCGAACGGATTTTGCGGATCTTGTCGGCCAGTTTTTCAGGGTCATCCGTGAAATCCTGCAGAAGTTCGACGCCGGAATCGAAGCTGATCACCAGTGCTTTGTCTTTTCCTCGCTGCAAAGTCGAATAAAAGAACTCGATAGCGGCCTCTTCTTCAAACTTCAATTTGTCGCGGATGCTGCCGCTGGTGTCGACCAGAAGTGAAATCGTCAAGGGCAGATTGCTTTCACTGCTGAAGTTCGTGATCGTTTGCAGCTTGTCGTCCTCATAAACCTTGAAATCCTCTTTCCTCAAGTTCGTGACGAACTTGCCCTTCTTGTCCGCAACGGTGAAAAGCAGGTTGACGCGATCAACGAAGACGGAAATCGTGTCGTCCTCGCGTTGAACTTCGGGCGTTCCCGGACGAACGGTGGGAGGCGTTGTCTGTTGCTGACCCCGCTGCGCCGTAAGCAGGCTGGATAACGTGAAAACGAGTATTACGCCAATAAGAATCCGCTTCATAGATCGGTGATTATAGCATCGCCCGAAATTCGCTCTCATTTAAGATAGGGACCCCCAATTCGCGCGCTTTTTCGAGTTTCGAACCCGGGTCGCGCCCGGCTACAACGAAACCCGTCTTTTTGCTGACCGATGAACTGACGCGGCCACCACGCATGGCGATCAATGCCGCCGCTTCCTCGCGGGTTATCGTGTCGAGCGTACCTGTCAGAACAAAAGTCTTCCCCGCAAACAGCTGCTCAGCCTGAGGTTGTTCGACGGCATCCGATTTCATTGGTAAGCCGGCCTCACGCAACCTTTTTAGCAAAGCCCGGTTCTCCTGAAGGCGAAAGAACTGATCAATGCTTTCTGCAAGCTTCGGTCCGATTTCATGGACGTGCTCCAACTCCTCACTCGATGCCTGTTCGAGGCGCTCAATGGAACCGAACTGCCTCGCGAGGATTTGAGCCGTCCGTTCACCGACATGGCGAATACCGATGCCGAAGAGCAGCCGCCAGAATTCCAGCGAGCGGCTGGCGTCGATTTCCTTCACCAGGTTTTGTGCGGACTTTTGTCCCATCCGTTCCAGGTCCTGCAATTGTTCCTTCGTGAGCGCATAGAGATCCGCCACATCATGAACCATGTCTTTGGCGACGAGTTGATCCACGAGCCGAAAGCCGAGCCCGTCGATCTTCATCGCTTTGCGGCTGGCCCAATGGAGCAGCGACTCCTTCAGCTTCGCCGGACAGACCTGTGAGAGACATCGGCGCACCGCCTCGCCCTCTTCTCGAAACACTTCCCCGCCGCACACGGGACAGCGCGTGGGCATTTCGAACGGAACCCGGTCGGCTGCCTGTTCCACAACGCTGACGACCTTCGGGATCACGTCGCCGCCGCGTTCCAGCAGGATGCGGTCGTTGATCTGAACGCCCAATCTGGCGATTTCGTCCTCGTTATGCAGCGTCGCGTTCCGGATGGTCGTTCCTCCAAGCTGCACGGGCTCCAATTCCGCTACCGGCGTCAGCGCGCCGGTGCGTCCGACCTGTACACGAATGTTCACAAGCTTCGTCGTTGCCTGACGCGCTTTGAATTTGACCGCGATCGCCCAACGCGGCGATTTCGCTGTACTGCCCAGCCTCGTCTGAAGATCGACGGAGTTGACCTTCACCACGACTCCGTCGATTTCGTAGTCGAGTTCTTCGCGTCTGTCCTCCCAGTAGCGGCAGAAATCGATCACTTCGCTCAACGAATGACACAGCTTTCGATTGGGGTTCACTTTCAGACCGACGTCCATCATCCACTTCAGGTTCTCGGACTGCAGCAGCTTTGTCGGATAGATCCAGTAGCCGTAATAGTCCAGCTGCCTTTTTGCGGTGCTCGAGGGATCCAGTTGTCGCAACGATCCGGCCGCCGCGTTCCTCGGATTGGCGAACCGCGGTTCTTCCGCTTGTTCGCGTTCCTCGTTGAGCTGACGGAATGCGTTGAGACTCAAAAACACTTCTCCGCGCACCTCGACCGAAACCGGCTCGTGCAATCGAAGCGGAACGGAACGGATCGTCCGGACATTCCCGGTTACGACCTCTCCGGTTCTGCCGTCACCGCGCGTGACTGCTTTTTCGAGCAGACCATTCTGATAGATGAGTGCGACGCTCAGGCCGTCGATCTTCAGTTCCGCGACATAGTCCACGGCTTCGGTCTCCGCGAGTTGAACAACGCGCCGCCCCCAGTCCAACAGCTCTTCCTCGGAATAGGCGTTCTCGAGACTCAGCAGGGGCCGCGAAAACGTGTGCGTCGGAAACTCTGTTGCCGGCTGACCGCCGACACGCTGCGTGGGTGAATCAGGAGTAACGAGATCGGGATAATCCCGCTCGAGCGTCTTCAACTCGCGCATCAACTGATCGAATTCGTAGTCGGAAATGGTGGGCTGATCCAGAACGTAGTACCGGTATTCGTGTTCGCGGATCTGCCTTCGCAGGTTGTCGATGCGCTCGGTGGCCACGGAACGGGCGTTGTTTGTCACTGGAACGATTTACTTTTTCAGGGATTCTTCGCGGATGGCCTTGAACTCGGTTCCCGGTTTCCATTCCGGCCACTGATCACCGTTCGCCACTCGCACGGCAACCTCCAGGAAGGCAGCGCTGTCGGCAGCAGCGGACTTCATGTCCCAACTCGGATCGTACTCGTCGGACGCTTTGTGATACCGCTTCGCGGTGTAATCCATTTCATCTTCATGCGTCGTGCTCTTCATGTAGAGGGCCGGAACGCCCTTTTTCGCCAGGCTGAACTGATCGGAGCGGAAGTACGATCCCTTTTCAGGCTCGGTGTGAGGAATCATCTTGCGGCCCTGCTTCCGCAGAACTTCGGCCAGGATGTCCTCAAGTGTCGTATAGCCATAACCGATGACCTGCACTTCATTGTTGTCACGGCCGTAGACATTAGGCGAATCCATGTTCATGTTCGCCAGAGTCTTGTTCAGCGGGAACAGCGGATGATCGGCATAGTAAGCCGAGCCAAGCAGACCCTGCTCTTCAGCAGTAACGGCCATGAAGACCATAGACCGTTTCGGTTTCGGCTCGACCTTTGTGGCCGCTCGCGCGATTTCCATCAACATGGCGGTTCCAGCTGCATTGTCTCTGGCCCCGTTGAAAATCTTGTCGCCATCCTGAGCCTCACCGATTCCGAGATGGTCCCAGTGCGCTGTAAAGATCACGAACTCGTCCGGCTTTTCGGACCCCTCGAGCACGCCGATCACATTTTTCGAAGCGGTGTGGCGCATCTTGTTTTTCAATTCAACCGACGCTCTGGCGCCGAGTGGAATGGGTTTGAAATCGGGCTGAAGCGCCTTCTTCTTCATCTCATCAAACTCGACGCCGGCAGAGCTGAACAACGACTTGGCGACGTCTTTCGTGATCCAACCTTGAAGGGGCGACGTCGACGCACCCTTGTCTGCCCGCACGATGTCGAATTGCTCACCGGTCCACGAACCGCGAACGACGTCCCATCCGTATCCGGCAAATTCGGTCTCATGAACGATCAGTGCGCCCGCGGCACCCTGTCTGGCAGCCTCTTCGAATTTGTAGGTCCAGCGTCCGTAATACGTCATCGCCTTGCCGCCGAATTTCGACTGATCTTCGAGTTGAGGATCATTGATGAGGACGACGATGACTTTTCCCTTCACACTGTCTTTGAAATCGTTCCACTGGAATTCGGGGGCCGTGACGCCGTAGCCGCAAAAAACCAGGTCCGCATCGATCGTAACCGCGTCTTCTTCGCGCCTCGACCATGCGACGAACTCGTCTTTGTACTTCAATGTCTTGTTTCCGGTCTTGCCCACAAACTTCATGGGGCCCACCGTCGCAGTCACGCCGACCAGCGGCACATCCTGGAACTGGGTTTTCAAGCCGATCGATTTATAAAAGTCCGCGATATAAGTGGTGGCGAGTTCCTCACCCTTCCCTCCGGGCGCGCGTCCTTCCATTTCATCGGATGCAAGCTTCTCGATATGGCCTTTGATCGCATTCCCATCGATCGGCGGAATGGTCGAAGAATCGGAAGGCGCCGCCTTTTCATCAGCCGGCGGCTGGTTGCAGGACAAAATAAACAACAAACAGGCGAGCAAAATAACGAATGTACGCATTCGCGGAGATTATCGTGCGCCGGAACGTGAAGTCAATTTGGCGCTTCGGCCTTTTCCGCCCGCTCGGCCTTCTGAACGGCCTGCTCGAGGCGCTTCAGGAATAATGAGCGAGCCGTATCCAGAATCTCGATTTCGTCCCGCTCTTTGATTCTGATCCTGGTTTTGTGCGCCCAGTACCGAAGATTCGCTGCATCCGGACTGTTGCGAAAACTTGTGCCGAAGCTGCAGCACCAGCGCACGAACTCCTTCGCATGCAGATAGGATTCCGGCGGCGGAGCATCGAACAAAGAAGGCGATGAGTCTTGAGTAAGGTCACGCATAAATGTGTAGTTTTACCGGGGCAGGGGCAGAAGAGGTCCAATCGGCGCCGAGTCCTTGTAAGTCTGTTACCTCATCAGGAGCACGCAGCCAAAGACAAAGAGCAATATTCCGAACAGACGCGCGAGTCGATCGCCTCGCGGGAGGATCTGTTCGAACGCGATCATGACGGTCAAAGCTGCCATCCAGGCCAGGTTCATCACGCCCATTGCGAAGCCGGTCGCCATCAACAACCAGCAACAGCCCAGGCAAAAAGCGCCGTGACTGACGCCGATTCGAAAACCGGACGCGGGTCCATTCCGCCATTGCGAAACGAAATACGTCATCGGATTGCGGCAATGAGAGAGACAGGCGTTTCTGAACGGAAGGAACTGGAAGATGCCCGCCGATATCAGCACAACGCCGCCGATGCCGCTGCCGAGTCGTCCGTCAGGAAGCCAACCCGAGGCATGCAAGGCCAATTGCGCGACGCTCATCACGATGCTGTATCCAAACCATATGACGAAATACCCGGCCGCAAAGGAACCCACACACCTCAGGGAAACGTCCTCCGTGAATGAAGCGAACGCAAGCATCCACGGCAACACAGTCGGCGTCATCATGGCAATTGTCATGGCCAGCCACATCGTCACCATGGAAAGGAACGCCGTCCCGCCACCGGAATGGTGGTGCGGAGCAAGGAGCGTTTCCAGAGGAATGCTCGACATCACACGCCGTCGACGGCCCAGTCGAAGTTTGAATGAAGGCCGTGTGTCTTCTCGTTTCGTATTCTGATGACGCCGTCGTCGTACTGTGTATTCCCTGTTGCGATGACCTGACTGGAGCCATGAATCTGATTGAATATGTTTTCGAACTTCACCGGCTTCGATCGGTCTTTGCCGCGAATTTGCGTGATAACGGCTTCGAGTATGCCTGGAATACGCGCCTTCTTCGTTGTTTCATCTTCAGCAAATTCAATAGGCAGGAATCGCGTATCCAGCCAGGTCGACACAAACCGGGCCAGCACGGCCCACGGTCCGCCTGCGCGGCCCGTCAGGATGCTTTCGACAGCCAGGCGCTGTTCACCGGAAGCCGCCGCGTCGATGACGATCACCTCGGTCCAGCCGCCATCGATCATGTGTTGCGGGCAGTCATAGGCAATCAGCGCTTTCATGCCGCCCAACGCAACATCGCCGAACTCGCCCTCGTCGATTCGAATGGCCCAATAGCCGACGCACCGTTCATGCGTACAGAACTGGCTGAAATGCATGTGACCGGGACACACCACCTGGCAGTTGCAGTTTTCGAAGAGCAAACCCTTTGCGCGCCAGCGAGGCGCGTTTGCAATACCGTCGTTCATGAGGAACGGAAATCGTATCACTTCCAGTCGAAATCGATGGCCGCCTGATAAGCGTCCAGCATTTCGATTGGAATCCGGAAAAGTCCGACTTCCTGGCCGGAAAAGTCTCACATTTCAAACACTCGGATCGAGGGTGGCAAGTTGCATAGCCCTCGTGATATCTGTGCATAAGTGAAACTGACAGAACTCGAGGGAAAATCCATTCTGATCCTTGGATTCGGCACGGAGGGCCAGGCTACGTTTCGGTTTCTTCGCAAGCGCTGGCCCGATAAGCACATCACGATTGCCGACCGGCGCAACATCGAAGAATTTCCAGAGGTTATCGCCAACACACTTCGAGCTGACCCGGAGCTCTTTTTGAATTTCGGACCGCGGTACCTTGATTCCGCTGATCCATACACCTGCGAGGTGATAATCAAGACGCCAGGAATCCCTGCCTCCATTGATGCGCTCTCGCGGGCGTCCAAATCCGGTTGCGAACTGACGTCACACTCTCAGATCTTCCTCAGCAACTATCCACGCGAAAAAGTGATCGGCATCACCGGGACCAAAGGCAAAAGCACGACCAGTTCGCTGATTTTTCACATACTCAGACACGCAGGCTTGCCGGCGGAACTCGTGGGGAATATCGGTCAGCCTCCACTGGCTCGCATCGACGACGTTCCCGACGGAACTTGGTTCGTGCACGAGTTCTCGAGCCACCAACTGGCCGAGATCAGTACAAGCCCCCACATTGCGGTTTTGCTGAACATTGTTCCCGAACATCTGGACTATTACGGAAGTTTCGAAGAGTACGTCGCAGCAAAGGAAAACATTACGAAGTTCCAAACACCTGATGATTTCCTGATTTTTGCTGCGGATTATTCCATTCCGGCTCAGATCGCAGGGAGAACCAGGGCGGCATTGAAGCCGCTCCGGACTACCGATCGAATAGAAGACATCATCGATAAAGAAGAAATCCCGCTTCCCGGGGGTTTTAACCTGCAGAACGTGATGGCCGCAGTCGCGGCCGCTTCGCTGTGCGGGGTTCAGGCCGCGGAATTGCGAGAAGCGATCCGAACGTTCAAAGCGCTTCCGCACCGGCTGGAGCTCGTCGGCACGTTCAATGGAGTTACGTTTTACGACGATTCCATCGCCACAGTACCCGCCGCGACACTGGCCGCAATCGACGCGCTTGGCTCGGATGTTCAAACGCTGCTGTTGGGAGGCCACGAGCGCAACCTCGACTTCGCTCAACTCGGCGAGCAATTACCCGCAAACATCAAAACCGTCATCCTGTTTCCAACGACGGGCACGCGGATCTGGAAGGCCATTGAAACACATTCGAAGAATCACGAACTTCCGGACGCATTCTTCGTTCGCGACATGGAACAGGCAGTGAAGATTGCCTACGAGCACACTGCGCAAGGTAAGATCTGTCTGCTTTCGCCGGCTTCGCCAAGTTTCGGTATGTTCAAGGACTACATCGAGCGGGGAGACCTGTTTAAGGCTTTCGTCAGGAAGCAAACAGATCCGGATGAAGAGTTCAGAGACTCTTAACTAACGCGGCGATTTGCTCACAGCCTTTGAAAGAAAGGCTTCGAAATCCTCAGGGATGCGATGCGGTCCATATGACCGGAGAATCGACATTGCCCCACTCGCATCTGTGACGGCACGCACATTTTTGGAAGCCCATTCCAGCACCACCGGCAGTGATTGGCCGGACGCCTTAACTTTTTCAATCGCCAGCCCGAGCGCTCCAACGATTTCAGCCGTCGTCGCAACGCATTCGAACGGTTTCACCTCAAAACCGGCGAGCTCGCGCAGTATGGCGATGTTGGCTTCACGATCGAACAGATCATTTCCAAAGATCTTCGTCAGCGTGGAACGGGGAACAAACGGATACATCGTGAGAAACACAGAAAGGCATTTCGGGCATTGTCCGCACCAGGAGTCCGACCGATTGCGGTTGCAGCTCTTGAAAAGATCGAATAAAGCAGGAAAGCCCGAAAACAGTTTGCCGATTTGAAGCTCGTACAAGGGACGAACGTAACTGAAATAACGTCCACGTGCGGCCAGATGCCGCTGCAAATATTCGTCAAACAGACGCTCGAATCGGAAGCTCTTCGAGTATTGATGATTGATCTCCCTGCCCCGGTATCGAACGTTGCCTTCATCCGAACTCCGCTCGTTGGCGACGATCACGCTGGAATACCCATAAAGCAATACGCAGGCCGTGCCTAGAAACGCGAGATAGGCGGAAAAAGGAGTGTGCCCGTTAAGGAAACCGCGCCGGTTCAATTCGAGCAGCTCGGGACAAATCGATCGACGGATTATCACGGAATCCGAAGACGTCGCGTACTGCGCGACTTGCAATGCAGCTGATGACGGATTCAGCATCATGCATTTGAATGCCATGCCGGAATGCCGGAGCAATCCGGCGGCCAGCGCGGAATCTCGGCCACCGCCGATGGTCAGCAGACTGCGGTTTGGAAGTGCTCCGCTGAACGGCATTGATGCCGTGGAGCCGGCGGCCGGAATGATCTTCACAAAGTCTTCCGCAGTGAAGTCGATATCGTTCTTGTAGAAGAACTCGCCCATTCCGTTGATCAGAAGATCATGCCACCAGTGGATTTGGTCGCCACTGATGGGCCCGGCATGGATCTCGATGGCCGGCGAGGCGGTCGCCTTCCAGTAGCTGAACGCCTCGATGAGTCCGAGATGGAAAGCGGCTTTACTCAGCGCTTCGTCGTGTACGTTCGACCAACCATCGTTGACACCCTCGAATTGAACTTCTGGAGCGAACGAAATATCGGGCGGGGCTGAGAAGTGAAATCGGAAGGTAACACGCGTCGAAGTCGTGCTGATCTCGAACCGTTCATATTTGAAAACCGGGTATTGCCGGCGGAGTTCTTCGGAGCGTGTCATCGAGGGAGTAATCCGGTTGTTACATAAAAAAGGTCCTGACCCATGCACCATGGGTCAGGACCATGGACGATTTGAGATCTATTTCTAGTACATGCCCGGACCACCCGGAGGCGGACCCGCCGGAGCCTTCTCTTCTTCCGGAATTTCGGAGACGAGAGCTTCAGTGGTTAGCATCAGAGCGGAGATCGAGGCCGCGTTCTGAAGTGCTGTTCGGGTGACTTTGGCCGGATCGAGGATACCCGCCGCAATCATGTCGGTGTATTCGTCGGTCGCGGCATTAAACCCAAGGTTGGCATCCTTCGATTCGCGGACCTTCCCAAGAACAACGGCGCCTTCATGGCCGGCATTGGAGGCAATCATACGCAGGGGCTCTTCGAGAGCGCGCTTCACGATGTTGACCCCGATCTGCTCGTCGCCGTCGAGCTTCAGTTTGTCCAAAGCCGGAAATGCGCGGATAAAGGCAACGCCGCCGCCGGGAACGATACCCTCTTCGACAGCCGCGCGAGTCGCATGCATCGCGTCTTCAACACGTGCCTTCTTTTCCTTCATCTCAGTTTCCGTAGCAGCGCCGACCTTGATCACGGCAACGCCGCCTACCAGTTTCGCGAGCCGCTCCTGGAGTTTCTCGCGATCGTAATCCGACGTCGTTTCGTCGACCTGAGTTCGGATCTGCTTCACGCGACCTTCGATCGCAGCCTGTTTGCCTGCGCCTTCGACGATCGTGGTGTTGTCCTTGTCGACGACGATTTTCTTGGCCTTGCCGAGATCTTCCAGCTGAACATTCTCAAGCTTGATGCCAAGATCTTCCGTCAGCGACTTGCCGCCGGTGAGGATCGCGATGTCGTCGAGCATCGCCTTGCGGCGATCGCCGAAACCGGGAGCCTTTACCGCGCAGGCCTGCAGCGTACCGCGAAGCTTGTTCACAACCAGCGTCGCGAGCGCTTCGCCTTCGATGTCTTCCGCGATGATCAACAACGGACGGCCCATCTTCGCCACCTGTTCCAGCAACGGAAGCAGGTCTTTCATCGTGCTGATCTTCTTTTCGTGGATGAGAATCAGAGCGTTTTCCAGAACGCATTCCATCCGATCCGGATCAGTTACGAAGTAAGGAGACAGATAACCGCGGTCGAACTGCATACCTTCGACAACGTCCAGGGTGGTCTCGATGGCGCGGGCTTCTTCAACCGTGATGACGCCATCCTTGCCGACCTTTTTCATGGCCTCGGCGATAATGTTTCCGATCGTCGAATCGTTGTTGGCGGAAACCGTAGCAACCTGCGCGATCATGTCACCCTTCACGGGCTTCGCCAGGTCTTTGATCTTTTCAACCGCAACCTCGACCGCGCGTTCGATTCCGCGCTTCACGGCCATCGGATTCGCGCCGGCAGCGACCGTCTTCACGCCTTCGCGGAAGATCGCCTGCGCAAGAACCGTAGCTGTCGTGGTGCCGTCGCCGGCAACGTCGCTGGTTTTTGAAGCGACTTCCTTCACCATCTGCGCGCCCATATTCTCGAGCGGATCTTTCAATTCGATTTCCTTCGCGACAGTGACTCCGTCTTTGGTGATCGTCGGTGAACCGAATTTCTTATCCAGGACGACGTTGCGCCCTTTCGGTCCCAACGTGATCTTCACCGCATCAGCAAGCAGATTCACGCCGCGCAGGATCGCTTGGCGGGACTCTTCGCCATGCACAATCTGTTTTGCCATGTGGTCCTCCTATTTCTTGCCGGCGGCTTTGCCGGATGTCGCCAGAATTCCCAGAATCTCGTCTTCGCGAAGAATCAGGTAGTCGTGGTCATCAACTTTGATTTCGGTGCCGGAGTATTTTCCAAACAGAACGCGATCCCCTTCCTTCACTTCCAGAGGAATCACGGTCCCATTCTCCAGACGCTTACCGGTTCCTACAGCCACGACTTCGCCTTCCTGCGGCTTTTCCTTGGCTGTATCCGGAATGATGATCCCACCACGAACCGTTTCCTGTTCTTCGACTCGCTTAATCAGAACACGGTCATGCAATGGCCTAACTTTCATGGTCTTCTCTCCTTTTGCCTTTTGTTTTAAGAATATTACAAGGGTGTGTTAGCACTCATCCAGACAGAGTGCTAATTTTAGAAAGCGCAGTTCGAACGTGTCAATAGGGTTTGTTTGCTGCGGTGGCCTTGACAAACTGCGGTCTGGTCGCATTTGTTGCGAGCTGATAGGTCGTCAAATAGACGAGCCGGGCTGTCTTTTCCACTTTCGTATAGTTGATTTTGTCCGGAGTATCACGCGGCGTGTGGTAATCGGGATGGAGACCGGCAAAGAAAAACAGTGCAGGAATGCTCCTTTGCAGGAACGACCACTGATCGCTGCGACGCATCAAATCTTCAGCGCCAAAATCGTACCGGAACCGGAGCGTTAAGCTTACCTGGCTATTCACACGCGAGATGATCGTCCTCAGATCGGGGCTGAACGCCGTACCGAGAATATTCAGCGAGTTCGCATTATCCGAAGCCCGCTCCTCCGGCACCTGCTGCGACTTGTTTGGACCGTGATCTTCATTGCGCCCGATCATGTCCATCTGGAACATCGCCACAGTGCGATTCAGCGGAAACAAAGAGTGACTGACGTAATAACGGCTGCCAAGCAGACCTTTCTCTTCGCCGGCCCATGCCGCGAGCAGGACGCTTTTTGCAGGGCGCTGGGTTCCCTGCCCGAAAGCTTCGGCTAATTCGAGCAATGCCGCAGTCCCCGATCCGTTGTCATCGGCGCCATACCAGATCTGACCGTAGGCCTCTCCGTCATGGTCATAATGCGCGCCGACAATGACCACTTCGTTTCGCAGCGTGGGATCCGTGCCCTCGACGAGGCCCAGAACGTTCTGCGTTGCCTGAACTTTCCTGTCGACGTCGACGGCCAATGTTGCCGTCAAGCTGGCTTGAGGCTTTCGAAGCTCGTCGAGAAGTTGCCGACCAGTAGAGGACGACAAGACTACAACGGGAATGCCGGGGTATTCGGGAACGTCTGCAACGGCCATCGGAGTCAGGCGTACCGGCAAGTCGTCTCGGAAACCTTCCGCCAGGTTCGAAATGCGAGCGCCGCTGCGATCCGATGAACTCTCGATGATGATGGCCGCGACGGCGCCGAGTTCCTGGAGCTTCCTTGCTTCGGATGCTGTCGCCGGAAACTCCGGATCATCCGTAACGATCTGATCCTCGACCTCAACCGCGATTCTTCCACTGATACTCGAGGAAATCGGCCCATTGCCTTCAACCAGCTGGAGCCGTCCAGTGATTGAGCCGCTCACGGACCATAACTCTGGAATGAAATCCGACCGGACCTTCAAGTCCAGATTGAAGTCTGCTGAGCCTTTAAAACGGAGTTCATTGTTGGAACCAAGACGGGAAGAGTAGATGTCGAAACGCTGATAGTAGCTGTTGTTGTCGCCCGCAGGCTTCAGACCACTCTTTTCGAAAATGCCGGCGATGTACTCGGCAGCCAGATTCAATTCGGGCGTGCCGTTGCCCCGTCCCTTGAATCGCTCAGACGCGATGTAAGCGACCTTCTGCCGTAGTTCCTCCGCGCGGATCGAATCGACACCCGACCTTGCAGGAGTCTGCGCGCCGCTGGAAAAAACGAGACAACCTGTGACGAAGGAAACAACGATCGAGGTGATCTGGATCCGCCGCTTAAGATGGCGTTGCACTATGCGCACCGTTCCCGACTTTGGAATTCTGAACCCACTGCAAAACCTCTTCAGGAGTATCGACAGTCGTCAGAATATCGAGATCTTCGACCGCGATCATCTTTTCGCGCAACAGCGTGTCGCCGACCCAGTCCAGCAAACCTTTCCAGTATTCGCGACCTACGAGAATGACGGGAAATGGTTTGATCTTGCGCGTTTGGATTAGCGTGATTGCTTCAAACAGTTCGTCAAGCGTACCGAATCCCCCAGGCAGAATGACGAACGCGACAGAGTACTTCACGAACATCACTTTACGTACGAAGAAATACCGAAAGTTCAGAAGCTTGTTTGCGTAGATGTTTGGCTTTTGCTCAAGAGGCAATTCGATATTCAAACCAACGGATACGGCGCCGGCTTCCGAAGCGCCTTTATTTGCGGCTTCCATCACACCAGGACCGCCGCCGGTGATAACGGAGTAACCGTTCCTGGCAATCAATGCTGCAATCGCCTCCGCCCTTTGATACGCGACACTGTCCGGCAATACTCGCGCCGATCCAAAAATAGCGACTGCGGGAGGAATTTTGGCGAGCATTTCGAAGCCTTCAACGAACTCTGCAATGATGCGGAATATGCGCCAAGTGTCCTTACTTGTGAAGTCGTCGATGACGTATTGCTCTTCCATTCCATTCCGTTTCATTCTTTGAAAACCTCTTTGACTTTAAAAAATCATTCTAGTATTTAGACAGCATGGCTGAGATCTCTTTCTGTCCACTTTGTGCCGGCAAACTGGATGCTGGCGACGACGAACAGTTTGTTTGCGAAGATTGCGAAGGCGCGTTCTTCATTCAGGTTGTAGAAGAAGGAGAAGACGACGAGGACGACGAGGACGAGTAGTCCTCAGAAGTGATGTTCGGCCTGCTTGACCATCCTTCTGAAATCATTTCCATTCATCTTTATCGTTTTGCACATTTCGTATAACCGCGACCGCATGCGAACACCGATGCGCTCGGACAGTGTGTCTGTAATACCTACCTTGTTGCCTTTTTCTTCATCCTCGTCACGATAATTGGTCGTGAGTATCGTGACCTTGTTTTCGTTGTAACGATAGTTGAGTACATAAGAGACCTCGTCACGAACCCATGACGACGGATTCTGAGCACCCAACTCATCCAGCACAAGCACCTCTGTTTCCAAAACGGGCCTCAACAAGCCAAGCTCGGTCGTCTGAGAAACAGTGTTGTAGGAATTCTGGATTTCCTTAAGGAGTTCCGGGAACGTTCGAAACAGGCACGGAACGGACTTCCGTCTCATCAACTGCTTGATCATTGCCACTGCCAGATGCGTCTTACCGACGCCTTGCGGACCCATAAAAAGCAGGCCAAACGGATGAGACATCGGATATTCGTCGACGAATTTCTCCGCCGCGAGCTTAGCCAGATGGATGGAACGATCCGGCGATTTCAGGATATCGAAGTTCTCGAATTCACAGTGGGCGTATCGCTGCGGGACCCGGGCAGTGTCAAACAACCGTCCTGAACGGACGCTCTTGACGCACTCACATCGTGAAACGCCGTCCGTACCGCTCTGCGAAACCCGCACCCAGCCCGTACCGGCGCAAGCAGGGCAAATCGCTATTTGCTCGGAACTCACGGGTGCATTGTACACGAAAGCCCGTGCTCAATTCAGGTACCCCAGCAACTGCCTCGCACGTTGAGAGCGTCGAAGTTTCCCGAGGGCCCGCTCTTCGATCTGACGGATCCGCTCGCGCGAAAGATGCATGTCCGTACCGATTTCCGCAAGCGTCTGCGGCTCTCGATCGCCGAGCCCGAAACGGCGCTCGATGATCACTTTTTCCTTCTCATCCAGCTGAGCGAGCAAACTTTGAAGTTGTTCTTCGAAAGACTGCGCAATCAGGGCTTCGTCAACGGGCGTTACATTCTGGTCTTCGATCAGGTCCTCGAGACGCATTTCGGCGCTCTCGCCGATCGGCGTATCGAGCGACACCTGGGTCGGGGTTCCTTCCATCATGTCGCGGACGTCCTCTTCGGTCATACCGAGCCCCTTGGAGATCTCATCGACGGTAGGACGATGGCCCAATTCCTGAGTCAAATTCGAAACCTTGCTCTCGAACCGGTACAACTCGTGTTTCAGTTTAGGCGGAAGCCTGAAAACCTGGCCGTGATGCGCGATCGCCGCGAGGATCGCCTGCCGGATCCACCAGCTTGCATAAGTAATGAAGCGCACGCCGCGCGTAGGATCAAAACGCGAAACAGCTTCGATCAGCCCGAGATTGCCCTCGTTTATGAGTTCGTGCAACGGATAGCCGGAACGGGCGTACTTCTTCGCCATAGCAACGACGAATCGAAGGTTGGACTCGATCAGCTTCTGGAACGCCTCCTCGTCGCCCTTCTGAACGCGCGCACCAAGCACTTTTTCCTCCTCCGGCGTCAGCTGAGCAAATCTCGAGATCTCTTTCAAATAAAGACGCAATGTGTCCGGTCCCGCAACGACACGCTCGTACGGAATAGTCTTCATAATTGCCTGTCTTTCTATTTTCGCGGCCTTGCCAGCGCAACATGCGGAGGGGTCACCTTGACCAGAGCATTTTGAATTTTCTGATTCAGCTCCGGAGAACGGTTCGCGAATTCGCGTTCGACGTATTCGATGAAGCCCTGCATCTCACGCTGCATTTCTTCCAGCCGCTGCCGCATATTGAGAACCACCTCAACACCGGCCAGGTTGACGCCAAGATCTCGTGTCAGATTCAGAATGAGTTCCAGCCGTTCCAGATCTTCCTGAGTGTATAGACGGGTATTTCCCTCCGATCGTGAGGGCTTGAGTAGTCCTTCACGCTCGTACAGGCGCAGTGTCTGCGGATGAATATCGTAGGTTTCGGCGACAACGCTGATCATATATGCCGCTTTGCCCTTTTTCTTGCGCTCCATGAATTGTCACCAGAATTTTGATCGGGGATCGTCAGGATTCAGCTTCGCGAGTTCTCTTAGGATCTGTTTCGATCGTTCATCGGCGATACGTGGCACAACAACACGCACTTCCACGTACTGATCACCGCGCATTCCAGGATTCAGTAACGAAGGCATTCCGCGCCCCCGCATCCTCAGGACCTGGCCCGATTGCGTTCCGGGAGGAATTCGCACCATGGCAAGCCCGTCAATGGTCGGCACCTCGATCTTCGTTCCCAGCGCCGCCTCGGTAAGCGTCAACGGTATGCTGCAATGAATGTTGTCGCCGATCCGCTTGAAGAAGGGATGTTCCGCCACGTTCACCACAACATGCAGATCTCCCGAAGGACCACCAAAGCGCCCCGCATGACCTTTTCCCGGCACTCGCATCCTTGACCCGGTGGATACGCCCGCCGGCAGATGAACTTCCAATAGTTCCTTCCGCAAACGCCGCCCTTCACCGCCGCAGTCGCGGCACAACGTGATCGACCTGCCCCCGCCCCCGCACTCTGGACAGGTAATGGTGAACTGCAGGTGACCTTTCGAACGAATTGTCCTGCCTGCGCCGCTACAACTTCTGCACGCGCTTTCCCGTACACCGTAGGCCTGGCCTGTTCCGTTGCACGATTCGCACGTTTCCATGCGGTCGATGCTGATGCGGGTCTGACGACCACCGATAGAGTCCTCGAAACTGATCGATACCGGATAGTCCAGATCCTGACCCGGTTGCGGTTCCCGCCGTTCAACGCGGCGGGTGTGACCAAAGATTTCACTGAAGTCCGCGTCACCGGACCGGTTGAAGTCGAAGCCCTGGAATCTGAAACTCCAAGTTGTTTCGTTGTCGTCCGAAGCCAGTACACCATCGGTGTAAAAACCGTTCACGTCGTAGAACTCCCGCTTCAGCGGATCACTGAGAACCTCATAAGCTCCGGTGATCCGCTTGAAGTGGTCTTCTGCTTGCCGGTCACCCGGATTGATATCCGGATGAAAGCGCCGTGCGAGCTTCCGAAACGCCCGCTTGATGTCGATCACCGACGCCGTCCGCGACACTTCGAGAATGACATATAGGTCGTTACTGGCCATGCTTCAGTCCAGATCTCGCTTATTCCTTCTTCTTGTCATCAGCGTCCACATATTCCGCATCGATGACGTCGTCGCCTTTCTCACCGGGTTTGCCGCTCGCTCCACTTGCCTCCGGACCGGGGCCGCCAGGTTGTGCGCCCGACTTGTACATTGCTTCCGCTACCTTGTGCGACGCCTGAGTGAGAGCGTCCGCAGCGCGATTGATCGCTGCAACATCCCCTCCCTCTAACGCTTTCTTGCATTCGGCGATCGCGGATTCGACGGACGTGGCATCGGATTCCGACAACTTGCTCCGGTGCTCGTTGAGCATTTTCTCTGTTTGATACACCAGAGAGTCGGCGCGATTCCTGGCCTCGATCTCTTCCTTCTTGCGTTTGTCCTCGTCCGCATGCGACTCGGCTTCCCGAACCATGTTGTTGATGTCGTCCTTGGACAAACCGCTCGATGAAGTGATTGTGATCTTCTGCTCTTTTCCGGTTCCGAGGTCCTTCGCCGAAACATTCACGATGCCGTTCGCATCGATATCGAACGTCACTTCGATTTGCGGAATGCCACGCGGCGCCGGCGGCATACCTACGAGGTGGAACTTGCCGAGCGTCCGGTTGTCGCGTGCCATCGGTCGCTCGCCCTGAAGTACGTGGATCTCAACCGACGTCTGATTGTCGGCCGCCGTCGAAAAGATTTCGCTCTTCCGGGTGGGAATCGTCGTGTTCCGTTCAATCAGTCGGGTGAACACACCGCCGAGTGTCTCGATTCCGAGTGAAAGCGGCGTCACGTCGAGCAGCAACACGTCTTTCACTTCGCCTGCGAGCACTCCTGCCTGAACCGCAGCGCCAACCGCGACAACCTCATCGGGGTTCACTCCCTTGTGGGGCTCTTTCCCGAATAGCTCGCGGACGATCTGCTGAACCTTTGGTATACGCGTGGTCCCGCCGACAAGAACGACTTCATCAATATCGCTTGGCTTGACGCCCGCGTCCGAAATCGCTTGCTTGCACGGACCGATCGACCGCTGGAGAATGTCGTCCACGAGCGACTCGAACTTTGACCGGTTCAGTTTCTGGTTCATGTGCTTCGGACCACTTGCATCCGCCGTGATGAACGGCAGCGTGATCTCCGTTTCCTGAACCGTTGAAAGCTCCATCTTTGCTTTTTCCGCGGCTTCCTTCAGCCGTTGAAGCGCCATCTTGTCTTTAGACAGATCGATGCCCTGATCTTTTTTGAACTCGTCGACGAGCCAGTCGATGATCCGCTGGTCAAGATTGTCGCCTCCGAGGTGCGTGTCACCGTTGGTCGCTTTCACTTCAACCACACCTTCTCCGACCTCGAGAATCGAGATATCGAAGGTACCGCCGCCAAAGTCATAGACGGCGATCGTTTCGTCTTTCTTCTTGTCGAGGCCATAGGCCAGCGCGGCTGCCGTCGGCTCGTTAATAATGCGCAGCACTTCGAGCCCGGCGATCCTGCCTGCGTCCTTCGTGGCTTGGCGCTGGGAGTCGTTGAAATAGGCCGGGACCGTGATGACAGCCTTATCGACCTTCTGACCCAGATAGTCCTCGGCCGCAGACTTCAGCTTCTGAAGGATCATGGCGGAGATTTCCGGCGGTGAATATTCTTTGCCGCTGATCTCGACACGGGCGTCACTGTTACTGGAACGGGTCACCTTGTAGGGCACCATCTTCATCTCTTCGTTGACTTCGTCGTGCTTACGGCCCATGAAACGCTTGATGGAGTACACGGTGTTTTCCGCGTTCGTCACCGCCTGCCGCTTCGCAACCTGACCGGCGAGTCGCTCGCCGCTCTTGGTAAATGCCACGACGGATGGAGTAGTCCTGCCCCCCTCCTGATTTGCAATCACGACCGGCTCTCCACCTTCCATAACTGCCACAACGGAATTCGTGGTGCCCAGGTCGATTCCAATGATCTTACTCATCGTAAAGGTCCCTCCTATGTATACCGCTCCTGAATATAGGATCTGAGTGTATGACTGTCAATAGTGCTTTATACGGATCCTATAAGATTTGACTGAGACTGGGAATCAATGGGGGCAAACGAAACGCAAGAATCCCCGGGAAACGCTTTTCGTTTCTGGGGTTCTTGCAGTTTTGGGTGGGGTTTAGTTTGCTTCCTGGAGAAGAGCCGCCGTGGCGGGCGCTTCAAGGCCGTAGATGCGCTGAACGGTTCCGACGTAGTTCAGAGCCTCTTGCTCCGACTCCGGGTTATCAGGGAGCCAACCCCTATAACGCTTAACACCGTCCCAAACACCTGACTGGCGGACATAGCTTTTCAGGATCCGGGCACCAAAATCGACGTTGTCTTCGATATTAAAGAGATTGATACCCTCTCGCTCGGCCGCTTGCCCCCAAGTCGGAACATGGACCTGCATAATGCCGATCGAATCCTTGTGTGAGATCGCGAACGGGTTCGCTCGGCTTTCCACAATCATGATGCTCGCGATCAACCTCGGTTCCAGGTTGTGCTTTTTAGCGCTGGCGACAATGGCTTCCGATACTCGATGCCTGTGGGTTTCATCAACATCGTACCGTTTAAGAAAAGCGGAAACAGCCTGAACCGCAGGGTCAACTACCTCAAGAACCGGCCCCACGAAGTGGGCTTCCGAGCGCGGCTGCGGGCGATCTACAGAGAAGACAAAAAAGCTGCTGGGCGCCGGGAACGCAAACAGAAGCATTGCGATAAATACCGTTAAAATCAACAGCTTAGAAGACTGAGATATCCATTCCGTACAGATTAGACGATGAAATGCGTAACGCCTGTTCCAGCCCACTTGCATACCACGACATCGATTGCAAAATACGATCGGTTGCATTGACGCCTCCTTCTGGGATTTTTCGATGGTCTGGACTTTCGGAAGGGCCGTTGGACTCCTGGCCCTAGGTCAAGGATACCGAGCGATGATTCCTTTGCAAGGAAAGACTGCCGACGGTTTGATTCCCTCAAAAAACGTATTGAGCCATCCGTGGGACGAGACTATGATGTCGGGTTTGTCTATTCGCCAGTGACCCTGTCTGTGTAGGACTATCAACGACTTACGAGGCGATCCCGTGTCCGACCTGCTCCAGGACGGAATATTTTTTTTCAACGCCGGCCGGTACTTCGAGGCCCACGAAGTCTGGGAGGACCTTTGGCGGCAGACCCGGGGACCGCTTCGACTGTTCTATCAGGGTCTGGTGCAGGCCGCAGTCGGACTGCACCATTTGAGCCGGGGAAACCGAAATGGGGCCGCCGCTCAGATACAAAAGTCGCTTTCAAAGCTCGAGCAGTATCCGGCTCGCTTCTGCCGCATCGGGAATGACAAGCTTGCTGCAGACCTTCGAAAGATCCTTGAGAGCTTGACCCCGCAAGCGGTCCAGATTGAAAGAAGGTAGGGTAGAAAACATATGGTAGAGTCGAAAAGTTCGTCCGGGAGAGATGTCCGAGTGGTTTAAGGAGCACGCTTGGAAAGCGTGTGTGGGGGTAACTCCACCGTGGGTTCGAATCCCACTCTCTCCGTTTAGGCGGGAAATCCGCTTAACCGCACAGGCTTTGGGGGGCTGTGCAATTGGAGCCTGAAAAACCCGCCAGGTCCGGAAGGAAGCAACGGTATCGGGTAAACCAATGTGACGCAGTATCCCCCTTGGCCTGTCCGGCTCCCCCTCTTCTTAATAAACGAATGAATTATCAGGTTATCGCGCGTAAGTTCCGTCCACAGGTATTCGAGGAGGTAGTCGGCCAAAGACCGATCGTCCAGACGCTTCAGAACGCGATCCAGATGGATCGCGTCGGCCACGCCTACTTGTTCTCAGGAGCGCGGGGCGTTGGAAAGACGACGACCGCCCGAATTCTCGCGAAAGGCCTTAATTGCGAGCAAGGCCCGACGATTACACCCTGTAACGTTTGCGCCTCATGCCAGGAAATCGCATCCGGCAAATCAATCGACGTTTTTGAAATCGACGCGGCCTCGAATACCGGCGTCGACAACATCCGAGAACTCCGCGAGAGCGCCAAGTACGCCGCGGCCCGCAGCCGTTACAAGATCTTCATCATTGATGAAGTCCACATGCTTTCGACGTCGGCGTTCAATGCGCTGCTGAAGATTCTGGAAGAGCCGCCGCCGCATGTTGTGTTCATCATGGCCACAACGGAAAGGCATAAACTTCCCGCGACGATTCTGTCTCGATGCCAGCAGTTCATCTTCAGGACTATTGCACCCGCGGAGATCCAGGGGCACCTGCGCCAGATCGCCACCCGCGAGGGCGTAAAAATCGACGACCGCGCGCTGTCCTATATCGTCAAGGCGTCGGAAGGAAGCATGCGAGACGCCCAATCTTTGCTGGACCAGATCATCTCTTTCAGCGGCCAGGCGGTTGTCGATGAGGATGTTCGCGATGTGCTCGGCTTCATTCCAAGCGAGATTCTCGACCGAACACTCAATGGCCTTGCGGACCGAGATGCAAAGGCGCTTCTGGAAAACATCGCGATCGTCATTGATCAGGGGTTGAACGTTCAACAGTACGTCCGCGAGTTCATCGGCCGCGTACGCGATCTGCTGGTGATGAAACTCGGCATCGAAGACAAAGTCGGCAGCGCTGAAGAGAAGCGCCTGCTCCAGGATCGAGCCACAGCGTTCTCGGAACAGGATCTGATTCGATTCTTTGACATGCTTTTGAAACTTGAAACGGAGTTGCGCGGCACGTCACAGGTACGGTTCCAGCTGGAAGTGGGATTTATCAAGCTGGCAAAAATCGGGCATGTTCGCGATATCGAAGATGTGATCCGAGAGGTGAAAGGCGGTTCGCCCGCGCCTGCGATTTCGACGCCACGCGCTGCGGCGCCCGCTCCAACTCTAACTCCGCGTCCTTCGCCCAAACCACCGGTGACCATGGCGCCACCCAGCGCGCCCCCGACACCACGCGCCACACCGGCTGAAGGTGAGGCAGCACGGGCGGCATCATCCTCACCTTTTGCCGATGAATTTAACCAGCGCGCTGAGGAGAAATCCGCCATGACTGCGGTGCACGTTCAACGGGCGGAACGCATTGAACGATCGGGCGACAACATTCAGATCATCGTCTCGAATGCCGCACAGCTCTCGATCCTTCAATCCCGCGAACACAAAGCGGTTCTGGATGCCGTCGCCAGTGAACTCGTTGGTAAAGCCGTTTCCGTGTCTCTTATAATGAAGGAGCAGCAGCTGAAATCCGGAAGCGCTGCCGATACCGCAAAAGACGAACCGCTGGTGAAGCGTTTTCTTGAAGTGTTCAAGGGGGATCTGGCTCAGGTCAAGCCCGCGAAGGGGGAGTAATTTATGAATATGCAGCAACTCATGCGGCAAGCGCAGCAGATGCAGGAAAAGCTGCAGAAGCAGATGGAATCGCTCGTGGTCGATGCGACTGCGGGCGGCGGCATGGTTGCCGTCAAGTTGAATGGTCAGAAGCAGCTTCTGTCCGTCCAAATCGATCCACAGGTATTCACTGACGGCGACAAAGACATGCTTCAGGATCTGATCGTCGCTGCCGTTAACGAAGGCATCCGCAAAGTCGACGAAGCCATGTCCGACCAGCTCGGGGGTCTGACCGGCGGATTGAAGATCCCTGGCTTGTTCTAAATGGATTTCGCGGAACCCGTTAATCGTCTCATCGAACAATTCAAAAAACTTCCTGGCATCGGCGCAAAGTCGGCTCAGCGTTTGGCATTCTTCGTCCTGAAAATGGACCATACCGACGCGGCGGGTCTTGCCGATGCGATTCTCGAAGTTAAGCGATCCATCCGACGATGCTCCGTTTGCAACAATCTGACGGACGTCGATCCCTGCCAGTTCTGTACACATCCCGGTCGCTCAGACCGCGTCCTCTGCGTGGTCGAAGAGTGCAATAACATTCTGCCGGTAGAGAAAACGCACGAGTTCAAAGGCCGATACCACGTACTGATGGGATCGATTTCGCCGTTAAAAGGCGTGAGCCCCGATCAGCTTGCCATCAATTCCCTGCTTCAAAGACTTCAGGCCGGAACCGTCGAAGAAGTTATCGTCGCCACCAACCCGAACGTCGAAGGTGAAACAACCGCTCTGTATCTTTCTCGTTTGATAAAACCCCTCGGCATCCGCGTGACTCGTCTGGCGCTCGGCCTTCCGGTCGGCGGCGACCTTGAATATGCCGATCAGGTCACGATGACAAAAGCTCTGGAAGGCCGCCGAGAGCTCTGATCACAGCCTCGGGCAATGCAGCAATTACATGAATATCGCTTTTTATAGTTATAATACCTAACATTGTGATTTAATTAGCCCGATGCAACACCGTGCAGGGTCAATGAACGAGCAGAAGGAACGCTACGCGGAGAAGATCCTTTCAGCTCTTCAAAGACGCCACCTGCTGCTGATCGAAAACGATCCCGCCAACGCTCGGCGCATTTGCGAAGCCCTTCACGAATCCGGATTTGAATCAGAGGGTTTCGACCTGCAATGGGTCGACCGTCTGCAGTCCGGCCTCGAACATGTGTCTGGGACGCGCACCGACCTCGTCCTTCTCAACCTCTCTCTACCTGACGCTCAGGGCCTATCGACGATGAAGCGTTTTCAGTCACAGGCGCCGGACGTGCCGATCGTCATACTGACAGACACAGCGGACGACGCCGTTGCGATCGAAGCGCTGCAACTCGGAGCACAGGACTGCATCCGCAAGGATGACTTCCAGGAACGGCTGTTCGGTCGCTCGATCCGTTACGCTCTGGAGAGAGCGCTGGAGCGCAAGAGGTTCGAGTCGCAAATTACTCAGACGCAAAAAATGGACGCGCTCGGACGCCTCGCCGGAGGTGTCGCTCACGATTTCAACAATCTCCTCACTGTCATTCTCGGGCATGCGGAACTTCAGCTGACTGAGTTGCACATCGACTCGCCTGCGCGCAGGCACACCATGACCATCATCACGGCGGCGGATCGGGCAGCGTCACTCACACGGCAGTTGCTGGCCTTCAGCCGGAAAGGGGCAAACCGGCCGGAGATACTTAACATCGGCAAAACAGTCGGAGAACTCGGCAAGATGCTGCGGCGCGTGATCCCCGAAAGAATCGAGATGACCGTAAATTCCGCGCCGGCACTGGGACTGATCAAGGCGGATCCGACCCACATCGAACAGGTCGTCATGAATCTCGTGATCAATGCGCGCGATGCAATGCCGAACGGCGGCAAGCTGTTGATTGAAGCGTCGAACATCACGATTACCGAAACCGACCCTGAGTGGCACGATCCGATTGCACCCGGTCACTACGTGTCGCTGACGGTCACCGATAACGGTGTGGGGATGGATGAAGAGTCCCGCCACAAAATCTTCGAACCGTTCTTTACGAGCAAACCGCCAGGAGAAGGCACGGGGCTGGGACTCGCGATGGTCTACGGTATTGTGGCTCAGAGCGGTGGACAGATCCGCGTATGCAGCAAACCCGGCCTCGGAACCATGTTCATGGTCTACTTTCCTCGCGTCCTGGATTCAACCGCGCCATTGCCGCCCGCGGCGGATGCGCAGCCGATCCGAAAAGGGATAGAAACGATCTTACTCGTCGAAGACGAAAAGAACCTGCGCACTCTCGTTGAAAGTTTCCTCACGGGATGGGGCTACAACGTCTTGATCGCAGCGGACGGAGAAGAGGCGCTGACTATTTGCCGTGAAATCGAAGGGCGCGTCGATCTCGTCATTACGGACATGGTCATGCCGAATATCAGCGGTGTCGAATTGGTGCGGCAGATCCGCCGGTTGCGGCCTGAGACTCCTTACATCTACATGTCCGGCTATCCCGCGGAAATGGCGGGACACAACATTGCAATCGATCCGGATTTTTATATTCAAAAGCCGTTCTCGCCATCGCAGCTTTCACGGATGCTGGAGCAGGTCTTCGAGAATTCCCGCCGCTAATTGCACAAAATCTGTTGCGTCCATAGTGCTCTTTGGTTCAACTGCCGATCAGTCATCTCGGACGATGACGCCACGGTTAAGGATGACAAATGCACACCTTCAGAATTCTGATCGTTGAAGACGACGAACAGGTTTCTTCCTTTCTGCATGAACGGCTCACACGCGCTGGCAACGATGTTCGCACTGCCGCTTCCGGCAAAGCCGGACTGGACCTGCTCGAAACGACGATCTTCGATGCGGCCCTGATCGACATTCATCTGCCGGACATGCTGGGTATTGAGCTTCTGGCGTCGGCCAGGCAACGCGACGCGGGAATGGATATCGTCATCATGACGGGCTATCCAGAGGTGGACACAGCCGTCCAGGCTCTACGGCTCGGAGCTTATGACTATCTCGTGAAGCCGCTGGACTGGGTATCCCTCCAGCATCTGGTCAACCGCATCATCGAAAGACGCTATCTGCGCCAGGAAGTGACGTCACTTCGTTCACGGCTTGCCACCGCACCTCATGTCGGCGAAATGACTGGATCTTCAGCTCGCATGCAGCGAATCAAGGACATGATCGCAAGAGTCGCGCCTACCGGCGCAGCTGTGCTGATCGAAGGCGAAAGCGGAACAGGCAAAGAGCTTGTCGCGACCTCCATTCACAAACTGTCGGACAGGAACAAAGGGCCCTTCGTGCCGATCAACTGCGCTGCGATTCCCGCAGAGCTCATCGAGAGCGAACTCTTCGGTCATCAGAAGGGCGCATTCTCCGGCGCAATAAGCGATTCGCGCGGCCTCTTTCGATCGGCTGAAGGCGGTACGGTTTTCCTGGACGAACTCGGAGAGCTTGCGCTGCAAATGCAGCCGAAGCTTCTTCGCGTGCTCCAGGAAAAGGAGGTTCGTCCGGTGGGAAGCACGCAGGTATATCCGATCGATGTGCGCGTCATTGCCGCAACGAATCAGAATCTGCTGGCGGCTGTGCAGTCGGGAAAGTTCCGGCAGGACCTCTATTTCAGACTGAACGTCGTCAGAATCGAACCGCCTCCGCTTCGTGAGATACGCGAGGACATTCCAGCACTCGTCATGCATTTCATCCGGAAGCTCAATCGCGAGTTCGGCAGGAACATCAGGAGTGTTGCGCCAGACGCGATCGCTGCGCTGACGGCGTACGATTTTCCGGGTAATGTCCGCGAATTGGAAAACATCATCGAACGTACCTTTGCCTTGGGTGCAATGGATGAAATCCAGCTGGCGGATCTCCCCACCCTGGTTCTCGAGCAGAAGAGTTCGACACCGCAGGCACAAAACAACAATAAGGCAAAGGCCCCCTCGGGTTTTGGCACGACAGCCATAGACCGCCAAAACTGACAGCAGCCATGCCAAGCCTGTCATAACGCCGACGGTGAGGAGCCGCCAGTCCTCGAATTCGTTCAATACTACCAATAGCTTGCGATCACAGATCCTTTGGCAGCGGCTGTGCATTTGCCCGGTCGGAGATATCCGACGTGTCATATCGAAGACCGATTCTGTTCAGCATTGGCGCAGGGCTGATCGGGCTGTTGATCAATCTGTTCCCGGTTCCGATTTTCACCAGCGTGTTCTTCTACTTTGGCGGCGTGCTCTACCTCAGCGCCGGAATATTGCTGGGGCCTGCGTACGGATTTCTGGCGGCGATCATCGCCAGCCTTGCGGTCCTGCCCGATTGGACACGTCTGTACGTCATTCTGCCATTCGGCATCGAAGCTTTAATCGTGGCGTGGGCCGTCCGCCGGCATTCGGTGCCTGCGGTCGCCGCGGATTTCGTGTTGCGCTGTTGCGCCGTGCTGCCATGGAGCTACACCGTATACAGTCTCGGCCTTGCGACATGGAATCCCGAGCTCTGGGTCAACATCGTGCGTCTGATCCTGAACGGCGTGATCATTGCTCTCATCGCAGAGCTCGTTGTTTCCAGCCGAACAGTCAACGCATTCGTTACAGACCGGTCCGTCGCGGTAAGCAGAACATTTCAGCAGTACCTCGTGTACAACTTCATTCTCGTTGCCGTGATCCCGCTCACGTTGCTCAGCGTCATTCATGAACGTGCATACACGGAAAAGTTGAACAACGACTCGGTCTTCCGACTCGAAGAAGCCGCAAGAGCGATCCGGCAGAACGTCGATGATTACCTCGACTATCACCGCCGCGCCGTGATTACGCTCGCCAACCGATTGTCAACCTCACCGCTTACAGAACCGGTCGTCATGCCGATCCTGAAAGCCGAGCACGCGACTTATGACGGAGCGAACGGCTTCGTCGTAACGGATCTCGATGGCGACGTCATCGCATGGGAACCTGGAGGCCCGCAAACCAATATCAAGGACCGCGACTACTTCCAGCATGCGGTCAAGGCGCAGCAGACTTACATGTCGACCCCGCGACTGGTACGGACGAGCCCGACGACGCCCTTCAACTTACCGGTCGTTGTGATCTCGACGCCGATCTTCGCTCCCGACGGCAGGATGCGGGCGGTGCTCGCAAGCTCGCTGAATCTCGACAAATTCAAGAATTTCGGCCGGGACTACGAAGCGATCCGCCAGGCATCGATCATCATCACGAATGAGATCAACAGCGTCGTCTACTCCAGTTCGAGCGAATACTCATTCAACCAGCCACTGCAGAATTCTCCTCTGGTCCGCAGCACGCTGGTCGCAAAACAGCCCTTTTCGTACTACCAGGAAAAGCCTTCTGCGACGCGGTATCTCGCGGTCGCGACAACCGGACACAACACTGCGTGGAATATTTTCGTTCAGCAGCCGGTTTCGGAAATCAATCGCGACATCAACCGCTACTACACCACGACGATGCTACTGGTACTTATGGCGATCGGCATTTCGATCCTCGTCGCTCACCTTCTGAGCCGAAAGCTGACGCTTCCCATTGCTGCATTGGTCCAGCGTGTCCGCGATTTCAATTTAAATGTAGATGCAAAACATTCCACACAGTTGCCGCCGCGGCCGCCGGCTGAGATCACCCAACTGGCTACGGATTTCGACAGCCTGTCGGTCCGTTTGAACGAATCCTACGGCGAACTGCAACAGGTGATCCGCTCGCGAGACGAGGTCAATGCGGAACTTCAGGGCATCCTGGGCGATCTGGATGCGAAGGTCAGGGAACGCACGATGGAACTCGATGCCGCAAAGACGCGCGCCGAAGCAGCGAGCCGCGCGAAGAGTCAGTTCATCGCAAACATGAGCCACGAAATACGGACGCCGTTGAATGGCATCATGGGAATGACGTCGGTCCTGATGGAAACGCCACTCTCCGAAACTCAAACGGAGTGCGCCTCGATTATCCAGACCTCAGCCACATCCCTGCTGTCCATCATCAATGACATTCTCGATTTTTCGAAAATCGAAGCGGGCAAGGTCGAACTCGAAGATGAGCCGTTTCAGATCCGGCAGACCATCCGCGAAATCATCCAGTCCTTCTCGGCGACCGCCACCGAGAAGCAATTACGTCTTGCCGCAAACGTGGATTCCAGCGTGCCACGTGTAATCGCGGGCGATGCGGTAAGGCTGCGGCAGATCCTGACGAACCTTATCGGAAACTCGCTGAAATTTACCGTAAAAGGCCAGGTCTCTGTAAACGTTGCCACGCGCGCAACACGCGGCGACACGGTCGAACTGCTGTTCGCCGTGCAGGACACAGGCATCGGCATTGCAAGCGACAAGCTGTCGCTCATATTTGAAGCGTTCTCACAGGCCGATGGCTCAACGACGCGGAAGTACGGAGGCACAGGCCTCGGTCTGACCATTTCCTCCCGTCTCGTCGAACTGATGAAGGGAAAGATTTGGATCGAAAGTGAAGAAGGCCGCGGCAGTACCTTCTATTTCACAGCCGTTTTTGAACTTTTGCATTCACAGAAATCGCCGAAGGACACGGGAACCAGGACAACCGGCGCGGGTGAGTTCCACGCCCCGCTGCACATCCTTCTGGCCGAGGATAATCCTACCAATCAAAGAGTCGCCATCCGCCTGCTCGAATTGCGCGGGCACACCGTTGAAGTCACAAATACCGGCGTGGAAGCCGTCAAAGCAGCTTTAGAACGCAACTTCGACCTGATCCTGATGGATGTGCAGATGCCCGAGATGGGTGGGCTTGAAGCCACTGCCGCCATTCGCGCCCAGGAACGGGGTAAAGGCCTGCGTGTTCCCATCGTCGCAATGACCGCCTATGCGATGAACGGCGACCGTGAACGCTGCCTGGATGCCGGCATGGACGATTACATCGCGAAACCGATCGACGTAAAAACGCTGTACACCGTTCTCAGCCGATTTTCACCGGCATCTGTCTTCGAGTGCGCGGGAGCGGAGAGCGGCGATTGATTCACGTGCCCACGCGACAACGAGTGCTCTTCAGCAATACCTCGAGAAACCGATCGATTCCAAAAATCTCTACGCCCTCGTGAACAAGTTCGTCATTCCCGTTTCCGTCGGCTAGCAGCTGGTTGTAAGATCGCTGTCCATAGAGTCCAAAACCAGGAGATTGCACCATGATCGCTCTCGTTCTCGCGATGATTCTCACTCAGGCCAATGCCGTGCCTAACAGTACGCCCGGAACAGCCACTGCCAATGCAAGCCGGCCGGCGATTTACAAGGTCGATTCGCATCAGATTACGCTCACGCCCAAACAGGGCATCGAATACAAGTACCAGATGGAAAAGGGCACGACGATGGTTTACTCGTGGAAGACAACGGGCGGTCTCGTCAATCACGAATTTCACGGCGAGCCTGTTGGGGCCCCTCGCGGCTATGCCGATACCTACTTGAAAGAGGATGCAAAGGATCAATCCCACGGATCCTTCGTGGCGCCCTCGACCGGGATCCATGGCTGGTATTGGGAAAACATAAGCGACAAGGATGTGACTGTTTCGATTACGGCCGCGGGCTTTTTCAACGCCGCTTACACCATCGATAGAAATGGGCGGGTCCTTAAGGAACTGCCTGACGCGAGCACGACGAAACCACGTTAGCGGGATTTCGGTCGCCACACACTTTCGCAAACCCGGGAGGTCGCGAATGCGCATGCGTTCCCCTTTGATCGCTTTTGCAGCCGTTACCCTGGCCGTTCTTTCCTCTCACAACGCGCAGACACAATATTCCAGTGCTTTAACAGGCCGCGTCACGTCCGCGGAGGAAGGCCCCATGGAGGGAGTCCTCGTCAGCGCAAAGAGAGCCGGATCGACGATAACAGTCACCGTCGTCAGCGATGAGCAGGGCCGATATCGCTTCCCGGCCGCAAAGCTCAGTCCGGGCGAATACGCGATTCGAATACGTGCAGTCGGATTCGATCTCGATGGTCCCAGCGTCGTCTCGCTCGCAGGAGGGCGGACGGCGACGGCCGACCTGAAACTGGTGAAGGCTCGCGATCTCGCCTCCCAATTATCGAACGCGGAGTGGCTCTCCAGCTTCCCGGGCACAGAAGAGGAGAAAGCCTCGATCCGCGCCTGTGCCCATTGCCATACGTTCGAGCGTGTCGCGCGATCGCGTCACGACGTCGACAAGTTCATGGCTGTGATCGAGAGAATGTCGACGTATCCACAGTTGTCGTTTCCGTTCATGATTCAAAAACTCGTAGCGCCCCGCATCGGCGCAGGTGAACAGCCACTCGAACAACGGCTCGCAGGATGGCGCCGCCAGGCAACATTTTTGAGCAAGGTCAATTTGAGTACGGCTCCGCAGTGGAACTATTCGTTCAAAGTACACGAGCGTCCGAAAGGCCGGGCGACCAGGGTCATCTACACGGAATACGACCTGCCGCAACGCAGCAGACAGCCTCATGACGTTATCGTCGATTCGCAGGGTACGGCGTGGTATGCCAGCTTTGGCGAGCAGATTCTGGGAAAGCTCGATCAGAAAACAGGCAAGGTCACCGATTACGAAATCCCGCGACTCAAGCCACGCATGCCGACCGGCATCCTCGCCGTGCGCTTCGACGAGGACGAAAACATCTGGATGGGCATGCAATTCCAGGGAGGCGTCGCAAAGTTCGATAGAAAGACGGAGAAGTTTCAAACGTGGAGCCTGCCGCCGCAGTTGAATGGCGATCACGTGCAAATCAACCAGGTGAGTCCGGAACACCATAAAGTCGACGGCAAAGTCTGGCTTCAGGACGCCGGCACCTACACGGTACTGCGACTCGATGTGAAATCCGGCGCGTACGAGGTATTCGAGCCGTACCCGATTCCCCGACCGAACATTTACGATGTCATCTCCGATCGGGAGAACAACGTTTTCTTTACTGTGTTTGGACTCGGGCACATCGGCCGGATCGATGCGAAGTCGGGAAAGATCGCAATCCACCAAACGCCCACGCGCAACTCCGCGCCTCGCAGGGGCATGATCGACCCGCAAGGCCGCGTATGGTTTGGCGAGAATCGTGCCAATCGGATCGGAATGTTCGAGCCGGCGTCTGGAGATTTCCAGGAATGGCTGGCGCCCACTCCCGAGTCCTGGCCCTATGATGCCACCGCGGACAGGAACGGTGAGGTCTGGTCCGGCGGTGAGTACAGCGATCGAATCCAGCGACTGGATCCGAAGACAGGTACGATCGTGGAATATTTGCTTCCCCGATTCACAAACGTTCGCCGCGTTTTTGTCGATAGCAGAACGACGCCTGTCACCTTCTGGGTTGGCAACAACCACGAGGCGTCGATCGTCAAACTGGAACCACTCGACTAGTGCGAAGAAAAATCATCATCGCTTTCGGAATATTGTCGGGCGTCCTCGCCCTCGGCATCGCAGCCGTATGGATGCTTGCCAATCCAAACCGGCATCGGGAGTTCATTCAGGCGCAGCTTGAAAGACAACTGAGCCGGAAAGTCACGCTGGGCGACATGAGCCTCGGGTTTCTGCCGCTGCGATTTCAAGTGAAGGATCCGGTCATTGCGGAGGACCCGTCCCTCCAGCGCGAGACAGCCTTCGTTCAGGCGGAAAGCCTCAATATTCAGGTCCAGCTTCTTCCGCTGCTCCAGGGCAATGTCCAGATCGATTCGGTCGAGTTGCGCCGGCCAATTGTGGAAGTTGTTCGGACAAAGAAAGGAACATGGAATTTCGACACACTCGGTCCGCAGGCCGGTGCGGTTAGCGATTCCGCGTCGACTTCCGGAGCAGCGCGGCGCGAGTTCTCACTCGAGCGATTCAAAATGATCGATGGGCAGATCGGTATCACCGACCTTCAAAAAGGCCAGGCGCGCCAGGCCTACGATCACATCGACCTTACTGTTCTCCATTTCAGCAAGGGCAAACCTTTCGCACTCGAACTGGCGGCCCGCGTGCAAGGTGAAGAATTGCGATTGAAGTGCGCTGCCGCGACGATTGCTGATGGACTGGTCACTATCGACAACGCAACGTTGCAACTGGCTCAAACGTCATTGGGCGTGGCGGGCACAGTGAACACCTCCACCAACCCGTCGACGATGGACCTGCAGATCAAATCGGAGGATGTATCCATCACAGAAGTCGCGCGGCTGGCTTCCGCCTTCGGTATCGCTTTCGCGCCCGGCACGTCCGTGACCGGACGTCTGAATGCGGACGTTCGCGCGAGAGGACCGGTGGCAAAACCTCAACTGACAGGAAAGGTCGCAGGCCGTGACCTGAATCTGTCCGGCCAGGGCATTCCGCAGCCAGTGCAGATCAAGGCTGTCGATCTCGCCCTCTCTCCCACAGCCATCCAATCGAATGAATTTACCGCCACATCTGGAAAGACCTCGGTTCTCGGCAAATTCTCGATTCTTCAATATGCGTCCAATTCCCCGTCTCTGGACCTCGGGCTGCGATCGCCCGGCGCGACGCTGCCGGAAATCCAGTCGATAGCTAGCGCATACGGCGTGACGGGACTCAATCAAGTGAGCGGCGAAGGTAATCTGAATTTTGATTTGCGCGCGCGCGGCGCCGTTCAGTCTTTGAACACGGCATCGGCGATGAAGGCATTGAACGGAACTATCAATATTGATTTCAGCCCGCTGAAGATCGCCGGCTTCGACACGGCGAGCCAGCTCGCAAGGCTTGCCGGATTCGGCGAAACCGGCGCGGAACAGAATCAAAGCGATTTTCTTCGTATCGTCGGCCGAGTCGATGTCCAGGACGGGATCGCTCAGACGAACAACCTTCGCGCGCAGCTCGGAATCGCGAACCTTGTCGCAAGCGGAACAGCCGATCTC
>Ga0137465_1000031_pt1 | contig 130682 bp, 98 predicted proteins | sample EasRivERMGT828_2_FD_104906 | JGI IMG/M metagenome (GOLD analysis project Ga0137465, IMG submission 104906) | Soil microbial communities from meander-bound floodplain in the East River, Colorado, USA - East River MetaG ERMGT828_2 | ecosystem: Environmental > Terrestrial > Soil > Floodplain ... | reverse complement strand
GACGCACTTCTGGTGTGGCAGTTGTTCCGTCAGGGGCATCGCTGCGTAGCCATGTGCGGAAGAGATAAGCGCTGAAAGCATCTAAGTGCCAAGCTCCTCCCAAGATATTGTTTCCCGGAGCGCAAGCTCCCTAAAGACCCCAGCAAGACTAGCTGGTTGATAGGTCAGGCGTGCAAGCGCAGTAATGCGTTCAGCGGACTGATACTAATTGGTCGTGAGGCTTGATCGCTTTTGTTCGTTAAATCGTTGCAACGTTAAATCGTTGAAGCGTGCTGGCGAACAAGACAGCGATTTCAACTCGCGAACGGTAATACCCCGCGAATCCCTGTGTGTAGTTTTCAGAGAACAAGGCTAGTGACGAGTGACAAGTGTCCAGTGACTGGCAGGTTTTCGTTCTTTTAAAGCGTGACCGCAGCGGCGGGTGCTCGTCACTCGCCACTCGTCACTCATCACTTTTTTGGTGGCCATAAAGCTGTGGTCCGACCCGTTCCCATTCCGAACACGGCCGTCAAACGCAGCCTTGCCGATGGTAGTGGTTGTATAGCTTCCGCGAGAGTAGGTTGCCGCCAGATTTTCCCGTCAGGGCCGGAACTTTGTTCCGGCCCTTCTGCTGTACTGGAGCTTCCAATATCACATCAAAAAAGCCTTGTGGCGCTATTCCCTTATGTTAGCACTGGCTCGAACCAACGGTTATAAACCATCAAACCTAAACCAAATGAAAGGAGCAGATAAAATGAAGACGTTTCTTGCAGTCCTCCCCTTAGTTGCAGCCCTGTGCATTGGCGCAGTCATCAGTCAAGCTGCGGACGAAAAGCCCAAATTCAGGCCCTTCAACGGAAAGATTAAAGCGGTGGACAAAACAGCCAGGACCATCACGCTGGAAGGTGAAAAGGCTCAAGTCTTCCAAATCACCTCCGAAACGAAAATCACCAAAGACAAAAAGCCAGCCACACTCGAGGAGGTAGCAGTGGGCGATCGCGTCGGTGGTCGCGCCCGCGAGGAAGCCGATGGGAAATGGGTGGCATTGGTCCTCAACGCAGGCCTCCCGGCGGCAAAACCAGCGAAGGACGAGGAGAAAAAGCCGGAGAAGGAATAGTTCACCGGTCATCGTGAAAGGGCAGACTACCTCGGTAGCCTGCCTTTTTTATTGCCAGCGTGGGACAGGATTTGGATAGTTCGCCCATCAAACACACACTGAATTTCAGCCAATACAAATGCCGACTTTGAACATCAAACCGCCCGGTTCCTGCAAGTATGACATGCTTGCCCTCGGTGAAATCATGCTCCGGTTGGATCCCGGCGAAGGCCGCATCCGCACCGCGCGCGAGTTCAAGGCCTGGGAAGGCGGCGGCGAATACAATGTCGCGCGTGGACTGCGCCGTTGCTTTGGACTCAAAACGGCCGTCTGCACCGCCTTTGCCGAAAACGATGTCGGACGGCTCATCGAAGATTTTATTCTCCAGGGCGGCGTGGATACCGAGTTCATCAAATGGGTCCCGTACGATGGTGTGGGCCGCACGGTGCGCAACGGACTTAACTTCACGGAACGCGGTTTCGGCGTGCGGGGCGCGGTGGGCATTCCCGACCGCGGCCATACCGCTGCCAGCCAGCTCAAACCTGGCGATTTTGATTGGGATACGATTTTCGGCAAATGGGGCGTCCGTTGGCTGCACACCGGCGGCATCTTCGCGGCCCTGTCTGACAGCACGCCAAAGCTTGTCATCGAAGCAGTGCAAAAGGCGAAACAACACGGCACGATCGTTTCCTACGATCTCAATTACCGGCCATCACTCTGGAAATCCATCGGCGGCCAGAAGAGAGCGCAGGAAGTGAACAAAGAAATCGCCCGTCACGTGGACGTGATGATCGGCAACGAAGAAGACTTCACCGCCAGTCTGGGTTTGCAGGTTGAAGGCGCCGACGAGCATCTCCTCCACATCGAAGTCAAAGCATTCCAACACATGATCCAATCCGCCGTGAAAACCTATCCGAACTTCAAAGTCGTGGCGACTACGCTTCGCGCCGCCAAAACGGCCACGCGCAACGACTGGGGAGCGATTTGCTGGATGGACGGCCAATTCCACGAGTCACGCCAGTATTCCGACCTTGAAATCCTGGATCGTGTTGGTGGCGGCGACAGCTTTGCCTCCGGGCTGATCTACGGCTTGATGACCACCGGCGAGGCACAAAAGGCGGTCGAATATGGAGCGGCTCATGGTGCGTTGGCGATGACCACTCCCGGCGATACGTCAATGGCCTCCCGGGACGAGGTCGAGAAACTGATGAAGGGCGGCGGCGCGCGGGTCCAGCGCTAAACTAATAGCGCGGTGGCGATGTTCTCTTTTGGAACGTGCTTAGCATGAACGTGTCAGTCGTGGCTGCACACGTCTCATTTCCGGCTTTCTTCTTCGCCGCTTTTCTGTCATAGAATGCGCATCCCTTACGGATTGTGCCTGCGCAATGCAGTTGAATGAACTTTAAGCTACTTGCCGCTCTTTATCTCATCGCTGAAGCTTCCACTGCGGGCACGCTCTCCGGACATCTGCGTGACCCGAACTGGTACGCGCGGCTTTCCACGAATGATCCCTTCGGCGTCGGCTATTACGAATATTCCATCAACGCCAACGGCAACAATCTCGCCACCACGGGGGGCGCGGACGACACAGATGTCTTTGGTGCGTTCCAAATGCCTGGTCTGGCAGCGGGTTCCTATACGGTCGCGTCATGGGATGTCTGGTGGCGCTCGGCTTACGCTTTCAACGTGAGCGTTCCTGGCAGCGGCTCGACGCCGGACATTGATTTGCGTCTGCATGCGACCATGTGGGGCTACCCGGCTTTCTGGGACAGCACAGGTTATCATGAATTTGGCCAAACGTTCGTGGCGTCCGGACCGATCACGATGATTTATGTCCGCTCGCCGTTGAACACCAGTTACACGCTCACCGTTCGCACTAATGGCCCGGGCAGTGGTCGCCTGTCCGGCACGCCCGACCGCGCGTTCAGTGGGGCGGGGGACCATCGTCTCATTTACAGCTACGGCGAAATGCCGACCATCGCCGGCCAAACCTATTATGTTCGCGTCCGCACGTCGTCGCCTGCCGTCGGCGGCGTGCTTCGGCAGATGGACCCTCGGCCGGACTTCGCGGACCCGATGCCCGGCGGCCACCTCTGGCTGGGCGACGGCACGACGATGACGCCTTACCCGGACCGCGATTTGGGACTCGTCATTATGTCCGATGACGATGGACTCATCACCAATATGTATAACCGGCAGAATGGGAATTCCGTGGATGCGACCAGTATCGGCCAGACTTTCCTCGCGCGCGGCGTGAATCTCATTAGCGTCGCCGTCTGGCTCGCCGATCCAACCTTCCCCACTTATGTAGTGCGTGTGTTTCAGAATGGACCAGGCGGCGCGTCCGTCGGGACAACCAAGCGCGGACGAGTCGCCCGCAGCGGCGATCCGGAGATGATCGTGACGTGGACGCCGGGAGAATGCCCGCTCACACCGGGACAAATCTATTACCTCGAGGTGACCAAGGATGTCGGAGGCGTTTTCAATGTCGCGCTCGTGAATGCCGCCAATCCTTACGCGTTTGGCCAAGCCTACACTAATGGCATCGGTATGCCAGGAACAGATTTGGCCGCGACCATCATGGAGGAAGAGAGCGCCGGCAGCGCCACGCAGTCCAGGGTGAGGTTCACTAGCGATGCCGTAGTGACCGATGCCGATCGCCGCACGAACCAACTCGTCGTTCAATGGACGACCGATGTTGCCTCCGACAGCCTCGTCGAATCTGCCGTGGAACATCCGCCTTACACAATCGGGCACTACGATCCGCAACTTGTCACCAGACACAGCCTCACGGTTACCGGCCTGCAATCACATACGCGGTATCATTATCGAGTGACTTCCGCGCGCACCAACTATCGCCCGGCCATTTCGAGAGACTTTGTCATCTGCACGAGACCGGCGGCCAGCAATTTACTGGTGAACCCCAGCTTCGAGGAGGGTTCGGGCGCGAGTCCCCGCAGTAGTTTTCCCGGCTGGGTGAAGAGCGGCGGCGTGGATATCCGTTCCTCCGACGGCACGTGGTTCTGGAGCCTCAAACCCACCAACGGCGCATGGCTCTGTCAGGGCGCAGTCAACGGCAGCACATCCGATGGGCATATTTACCAGCGCGTCTCCGGCGTGACACCTGGGCGGGAGTACACCTTCAGCGCGTGGGTGATGACTGCGCCCAGAGAGAAGACCAACAGCCTGACCAGCGGGACTGTTTATAAGTATGATGTCTGGGACCGCGACACGCGCATCATTTATATGCGGCTGGGCATCGATCCCACCGGCGGCACAAACCCCACGGCCCCGACGGTGCGATGGACGCCTCGGATGTACAGCCATCTCCACTACTGCAACCTCGCCAAAACGGCCGTGGCGCAGAGCAGCAACCTCACCGTCTTTGTGAGTATGAAAGGCGATCAAGTCGAATGGCACAACTACGCTGTGGATAATTGTGTGCTGACGACCGAGAACATTCCGACTCGCTTTGCTTCGCCGACGCTCTCTTCGAATGGAACATTTCGAACCACCCTCTTGAGCCGGGCCAACCGCACCAACATCATCGAAGCCTCCACCAACTTGACGAACTGGACGACGGTTACAAACTTCCTCAACAAAACCGGCGTAGCGCTCTTCACGGATCCGTCAACGACCAACACCAGCAGGCGGTTTTTCCGGGCGCGCGTGCCTTAGGTGCCATCGATCAAGCGCTGGCGCTAACAACTCGTCCTTTTGGTCCTTTTGGCGGGTCGGCGCTTTTTCCTTTTATCCGTTTGGCCGGTCTGTTAATCTTTGCCAACGCAATAGCGCATTCATCCACTTATGAAGGACAAGATTCGAATTCTCCTGGTGGACGATCATAACGTCGTTCGTGAGGGCTTGAAGGTGCTCATTGAAGCCGCAGCAGATATGGAAGTCGTGGGCCAGGCTGAAAACGGACGCGCAGGAGTCGCTCTAGCCAAGAAACTTGTTCCCGATGTGATCGTCCTCGATATCATCATGCCGCTGCTCAACGGTGTGGAAGCAACACGCCAACTCGTGCGCTCGCTCCTGGAGCCAAAGATTCTAATCCTTTCCACCTACAGCGAAGACGAACAGGTTCAACAGTTGATCGAAGCTGGCGCGAGCGGTTATGTGGTCAAGCAGAGCGCTGCCGGTGAATTGCTGGCGGCTATTCGCGCCATCGATAGCGGCCGGGGTTACCTTAGTCCGGCTGTCTGCAAGAGCGTCATGGATGAATGCAGGCAGTCCCTCAAGCGTAAGCGCACTGAAAACCCTGAGGGGACGCGCCTGACATCACGGGAAACAGAAATCCTGCAACTTATCGCCGAGGGCTACGCGAACAAACAGATCGCCGATCAATTGGGTATCAACCTCAAGACGGTTGAGAAACACAGGCAGGAGCTGATGGATAAGTTGAACATTCACAATATCGCATCGCTCACTCGCTACGCGGTTTCGCATCGGCTCATCCAGGCTCCATCCACGCCATTTGGCTCGAGCGAGCCTCCTCCTGCCCCTTAACGATTAGCCGGAGCCGTTTTCCCTCCATTCCACCCTCGCCTTTGGACTTTGCAAGCGCTTGAAGTTCAGGTTCATACATCACGTTCTGGTTAGACTACCAAGTTTCTTGTCCAAAAACACCTCCCTTGCTGACGGGCGCCCAATTCGCGATTTGTGAGATATGAAAATTGAATTCGTTCCGAGGCATGAAAGCCATTCTCGCTCTGAGCAGCTGCCGCCGCCGCCAGCCCAACGCGAAGTTGTGCCGGTTGATTGGACCGAATCCGAGTGGTTCAACGTTTGGCTGAAGCTTGCGCGCCACGAACAGGATGTCCAGGAGGTCGCCTGTTGAGCATGTCCGTCCTGCGCCGCCAATGCCGCAGACATCATATGAGAAGATTTCAGAAAGGTTGTCTCTAATTGATTTATCAACGAAAGGAAATGTTGCCCATGAAAGCAAAGATTGCGCTCGTGTTGCTGGCGATGATGAGTCTCATCACGCTGCCGGCGTGCCGCGAAAAAGGGCCGGCTGAAAAAGCAGGCGAGAAGATCGACAAGGCGGTGGACGATGTCAAAGACAAGACCAAGGAAGCCGCGGACAAGGTCGAGGACAAAGTTAAAGATTAACGTCGTGACAGAAAACCGGCAGAGAAAGGATTTATACTCTGGGCCATTGCCCTGATGCTGATCATTCTCTGGCTTGCTCGACCTGGTTTCCTCCTACGATTGGCACAGTCGAATTGGGGGTCACATGATGGTTTAGGCGGCATGGTCACTGACTGAATGCCGAAAGTCATGTCTTATGAGGTTGCGGCGGCGGCTGCGGATCGCGAGAGACCTTGTGCCAGGTGCGTTGGCCGCACTGCGGGCACTTCCTGAACCAACGTGGCTGACCCGCCGCCTTGTAACGGATACCGCCCAACTCCCAGACCGACCTCGCGAAGCCGCACGGACACCGCACCATCCACAAGCGCGAATCGGCCTCCATGGCCTCCATCCAGCGTCGCGGCAGGATTGTCGCAAAGAGTTTATGGAAAAAACTCATCGCCGTTGTTTCGTTCTTGGCATTTCGTCGTTGGCTACATCGGTGTCAAGCCGTCTGGATCGGTAGAGTCTCGGACTCAGCAAAATGAAAGGTTACTTTTTCTTTGCCCTTGTCACCTTCACCGGAATCTGCACCGGCAGGTGCCAGACAGTGTCCCCTCAGGAGAAGCCTTCGCCACCTCCCTCCGCCCCGGCGAAACGAAGCGCCTCCGATCTCGAGAAGCTCGCCATGCCAATCGCGCTCCATCCGGATCCGCTCATCGCCGTCATCCTGCCCGCGTCGGCCTATCCTGTCGAAATCGTTCAGGCCGCGCGATTCGTCAAGGACACGAACAATATTTCAAAGCTGGATGAACAACCGTGGGACGAGAACGTCAAAGCGGTCGCGAAGTTCCCGGAATTGATCGCCAAAATGGACGCGGACCTGACCTGGACCGTGAGCCTCGGCCAGGCTTTCGTTGAGCAGCCTAAAGAGTTGATGGACACAATCCAGGACCTTCGGTCTAAGGCTCAAAAAGCAGGGAATCTCAAAACGACAACGCACCAGATCGTCACCATCACGAACGTTGTCGTGCAGCAAACCAACGTGACGGAAGTGGTCAACGTGACCAAGGAGATCATCGAAGTCGTGCCCGCAAATCCATCGGTCGTTTACGTGCCCAGCTATCCACCGGCGATTTATTATCCGTGGTATCCATACTATGCCTACGCGGCGCCGCTGGTCACCTTCGGCATCGGCATGGCCTGGGGGGCGATTTGGGCCAACAACTGCAACTGGCACGGCGGATGTGTGGACATTGATATTGACAGTAACAGAAACGTAAACAGGAATACCGACCGAAACAGGAATACCGATCGCAATACTGCCCAGGCCGGAGACCGGATGAATAATACCGGTGGCAGGGGTGGGTCCGGGTCCGGCAAACAGCAATGGAAGCCCGATCAAAATCGGTTGCGGCAAAGCGGGACCAGCGCAAGTACCCAGGAAGCTCGGGGCTGGGGTTCTGGCGGTGCGAGACCCTCGACTGGAAACGTTGGCTCGCGGCCTTCGACCGGCAACGTCGGCGCGCGGCCATCCACCGGAAATGTCGGAGCGAGGCCCTCGACCGGCAACGTCAGAGCGCGCCCCTCGACGTCACAATCCCCAGGGAGGAGTTCGTACGGCGGCGGATCGTCTTCGGGCAGCAGCGCGTTCAACAGGAGTAGCGGTGGCAGCAGCACGCGGTCGTCCAGTTATCGAGGAACGTCGAGTCGTGGTGGCGGTGGCGGGCGAGGAGGAGGAGGTCGGAGATGAACCAGTTATTACCTCAAACCCCTGAAACCATGAACGTCTCAAAAAAACTATCCGCCGCGGGCGTCCCGGGAGCGGGTGTTGTCCGCGCGGCAAGTCTGCTTGTGGCATTGACGTTCGCCTTTCCGTCCACAACCCATGCCGGAAAGACAGGAACCTCCGGCAGAAGGTTCGCAAGTCCTGAAGAGGCCGTTGCCTCCCTGCGGCTCGCCACGGTTGCAGCGGATACCAATGCGCTCAGGGACATTTTGGGGTCCGGGGCCGAGGATTTGCAAAATCCTGACCGGGTTCAGGCTACCAATGAACTGAGGACCTTTAGTTCAGCGCTCACCGAGACCAACCATCTCCTGTATGTTTCGGACACACGCGTCGTTCTCGAACTGGGTGATGACTTGTGGCCATTCCCGGTTCCAATCGTGAAAAAGAATGGCGGTTGGTTCTTCGACACCGACGCCGGCAAGGAGGAACTTCTGAGCCGTCGCGTCGGCGAGAACGAGCTGGCGATACTGCCAGCCATGCGCGCCTACGTGGACGCCCAACGCGAATACGCCAGTCGCGACCGCGATGGCGACGAGGTTTTGGAATATGCCCAAAGGCTTGTCAGTTCTCCCGGCAAACAGGATGGGCTTTACTGGCCGCAGGAACTCGACGGAGAACTGAGCCCGCTCGGGCCGCTCGTTGCTTACGCACAAGCGGAGGGTTACAGGCCGGAACTGCGAGAGGACCAGATCGAAGCCGAACGCGGGCCGTTCCATGGGTACTATTTCAAGATTCTCACCCGCCAGGGCAAGCACGCGCGGGGTGGGAAATACAACTACGTCGTCAACAAAAACATGATTGGCGGCTTCGCTATGATCGCATGGCCCGCTGAATACGGTGACTCCGGCATCATGACCTTCGTCGTCAATCAGCAAGGGCGGGTTTATCAAAAGGACCTAGGACCGGCTACCTCGAAAACGGCAACGAAAATGCGCGAATACAATTCCGATCCCACCTGGAGAATCTCTCGGGACTAAGCAACCCTTCTAGTTGTTCCACCAAACGTTCTTTGCCGCTCTGGTCCAGTTTATTCCTTCTCGCCCGCTCCCTTTTCCGAATCGGGTTCGCCCACTTGCTCCATCAGCTTGATCAGCGGCAGAAACAGCGCAATCACGATGCTCCCGACGATCACAGCCAAAAAAACAATCATGATGGGCTCCAATAGCGACGTCATGGCCGCGACCGCATTGTCCACTTCATCATCGTAATTGTCGGCGATCTTCATCAACATCTCCGGCAGCGCGCCCGTTTGCTCGCCGACGTCCACCATGCTGACCACCATGGGCGGGAAAACATTGGACGCTTCCAAAGGCGCCGTGATGGTTTCTCCTTCCTTCACACTTTCGTGCACCGCCGCCACGGCGTTGCCCACGATCACATTGCCGGACGTTTCCTTGACGATGGTGAGGGCCTGAAGGATAGGCACGCCGCTGCTGATCAAGGTGCCCAGCGTGCGCGTAAACCGGGAAATGGCCACCTTGCTGATTACCGCGCCCAGCACGGGCATATTGAGTTTGAACCGATCGAAAAGCCGCCGCCCGAAGCGCGTGCGGACTAAAAGCACCAGAGCAACCACCACCACGATGGAAATAGTCGCAGTAACGAAAAAGTTTGTGGCGATGGCATCGCTGACACCGAGCACAAAGCGGGTAAACGGAGGCAGTGATTCTCCAGGCAGCATGTCCTTGAAGATATCCTTAAACTTCGGAACAACCCAGACCATCAATACACCCAGAATGCAGATCGCGACGATCATGACCGCCACGGGATAGAACATGGCGGCGATGACTTTGCCTTTGATCTTCTGGGCTTTCTCCATGAAGTCTGCCAGGCGATTCAATACAATTTCCAGGACGCCACCCAACTCGCCTGCCTTGACCATGTTCACGTAAAGACGATTAAAGACTTTCGGATGCTGGGCCAAGCCTTCCGAGAACGTGCTGCCACCTTCGATGGACAAAGCCAGCTCCGAGACGATTCGTTTCAGAGTCGCATTTTTCTCCTGCTTCTCCAGCACGCGCAGTCCGCGCAACAGGGGCAAGCCCGCGTCGACCAGCGTGGCCAATTGCCGGGTGAAGGTCGTCAACACCTTGGACTTCACCTTTCCGCTCAGGCCCGGGATCTTGATATTGATGCTGAGCGAGCCCTTTTTAGCCGCCGGCTTGCCGCCACTTTTGCTCTTTTGTTCCCCTTTCTCCTTGGACTTGTCCACCTCGACAACCTTGGTCGGAAAGTAACCCATCTCCTTGAGCCGCCCGATGGCTTCGTTCTGGTTGGTGACTTCAAGGGTGCCCTTGGTCTCCTTCCCCCGCGAGTCCATCGCCACGTAGCTGAATTTTGGCATAAGTCGCCTTTGCTAGGTGTATTTCACGACTTCTTCAATAGTAGTATCACCATCGAAGATGCTGCGCAAGCCGTCTTCGCGCAGGGTCACCATGCCCAGCTCGACCGCCTTCTGCCGGAGCACAACCGAAGGAGCGCGCTCGTTGATCAACGCCCGGATGGCGTCGCTGGCCACGAGCAATTCAAAAATGCCTTTGCGCCCACGATAACCGGTGTCGTTGCAAACCGAGCAACCACGCCCGTAATAGAAGACCTTGTCGCCAATGTCATGCGGGGACAGATTCAAAAGGCTCAATTGCCCTTCCGTCGGCTCGAACGGCGTGCGGCATTTTTTGCAAATGGTGCGCACGAGCCGTTGCGCCAGCACGGCCATCAGCGTGGAAGATATCAAAAAGGGTTCCACGCCCATATCGATCAGACGCGTTACGGCGCCAGGGGCATCGTTGGTGTGGAGCGTGCTCAAAACCAGATGGCCGGTCAGCGAGGCCTGAATGGCGATCTGGGAAGTTTCCAGATCGCGCATTTCACCGACCATGATGACATCCGGGTCCTGGCGCAGGAACGAGCGCAGCGCTTTGCTGAACGTCAGCCCCACCGCCTCATTGATGGCCACCTGCATAATGCCTTCGATGTCGTATTCCACCGGATCCTCGGCGGTGAGCAGCTTGGAATCGATTGAGTTTACCTTGCGCAAGCAGGAGTACAGGGTGGTGGTTTTGCCGGAACCGGTCGGACCGGTCACAATAATGATTCCGTTGGGCTGAAGGATTGCGCCGTTGATGTACTCCAAAACATATTTGGGCAGGCCCAGCGTTTCGATATCGAGGTTGATGGAGGATCGATCCAAGACACGCAAGACCACCGATTCACCGAACTGGGTGGGCAGCGTGGAAACACGGAGATCAATTTGCCGGTTGCCCATCGGGAAACTGATACGCCCGTCCTGCGGCAGCCGGCGCTCGGAGATGTTCAAGTTGGACATGACCTTCAAGCGGGAAATCACGGGCAAGGCAAGATGCTTGGGCGGCGGCGTCATCTCATAAAGCGCGCCGTCCACGCGGTAACGAATCTTGAATTCATCTTCGAAAGGCTCGAAATGGATATCACTGGCCCGATCCTGCACGGCCTGGAACAAAACCAGATTCACAAACCGCACGATGGGCACCTCGTTGGCCAGGTCCACCATCTCGGCCGCATTCTCGGTGACAGCCGCCTCGGACGCCTCTTTCGCGATATCCGTGTCGGCGCCCAGCTCTTTGAGGATGTCCGAGACCGTTTCGCTGTCCTCGCCGTAGTACTTGCCGATCAGCTTTTCGATGGCCCTGGGGTCGGCAACAACCAGTTGCACTTCCTTCCCGGCGATGTAACTCAATTCATCGACCACGGACGGATTCAAGGGATCGGCGAGGGCCACCCGGACCGCGTTGCCAAAATCTTCCACCGGCACGCAGCGATACATTCGCGCCGTGGCCGGCGGAATGGTTTTCAAAACGGCAGCGGTCAATTCGACTTCATGCAAGTCCACCACTTCGGTGCCGAGATGTTCGGCCGTGATTTGAAGCTGGGTGTCCATGTCCACCAGCTCGAAGTCCTGCAGGATCTGGCCAACCGTTTTGCCGCTGCGGGCCTGCTCCTGGAGAACTTCCTCCAATTGCAGGTCATCGATCAGGCCGCGCTCTTTGACCAGCGCCAGCAATGGATCTGAGACGTTATCCGCCATGGATTAGGAACCGGATTTGTTTGGATTTTTGGTGCCCAGGGCCTGGGCCAGCTCGTATTCCTGGAGTTTGGCCTGTACGGTCGTCGGATCCTGCGATTTGGTGATCACTTCCTCGCGCGAAATAATTCCTTGCGTGTATTTGTCCATCAAAAAGCTATCCAGCGTCACCATACCATACTTGGCCCCGGTCTGGATGTCGGAATTGATGCGAAAGGTTTTGTTGTCGCGAATCAACGCGCCGACGGACGGCGTGTTGATCATGATCTCGAAAATGGCCACGCGTCCCGGCTTGTCCGAACGCGGCAGCAACAATTGGGAAATGACCGCCTGCAGCACGGTGGAAAGCTGAATGCGAATCTGCTCCTGCTGATTGCTGGGAAAGGCATTGACAATACGATCGATGGTCTTGGCCGCGCCGGTTGTGTGCAACGTGCCGAAAACCAAATGGCCCGTTTCCGCCGCCGTGATAGCGGCGTCCATCGTCTCCAGATCGCGGAGCTCGCCCACCAGAATGACGTCCGGGTCCTGGCGCAAGGCGCGTCGCAGCGCCTCCGCGAAGTTCGGGACATCCACATTCACTTCTCGTTGTGTGACGATCGACTTTTTGTGCTTATGATAATATTCGATGGGATCCTCAATCGTAATAATATGGGCGTCATCGCGCTCCTCATTGATGATGTTGATCATCGAGGCCAGCGTGGTGGTTTTGCCCGAACCCGTCGGGCCGGTGACCAGAACCAAACCGCGCGGCTTGTAAAGCAATTCCCGGACGGAAAGCGGGATCCCGATTTCCTCCAGCTTGAGCAGCTTGGTGGGGATCTGCCGCAACACACAACCAAAGTTGCCTTTCTCCTTGAAAATGCTGACCCGAAAGCGGGCCAGCTCGCCGAAGGCAAATCCAAAGTCGGCCCCGCCTCGCTCGCGCACCTGCTGAACGTGGTCCTCGGATGTGATGCTGCGCATCAACTCTTCGGTGTCCTCGGGCCTCAGCGGCGGTCCCTCCACCTTGTGCAGGACCCCATGCAATCGAATCACCGGCGGCACGCCCACGCGCAAATGCAGATCCGCCGCGCCCTCGGCCACGACCAGTTGCAAAAGGTCTGACATCGAATACGACATACGCTTTCAGATTAACGGATCGAAAAAAAAATTAACATGGAGAAATTTTCTGGGTTACTGGCAAGTATTCATCCCAGAAGTGGGCGGATCTGCAAGCGCATTTTAATCGATGTCTCCGACGGTGGCCCGGATGACCTCCTCCGGAGTGGTCAGGCCGGCCAGGACTTTGCGGGCGCCATCCTCGCGGAGGGTGCGCATGCCCATTTCGCGAGCCCGGCTACGCAAGACCGACGAGGGGACCTTTTCGTAGATGAGCTTCCGCGCTTCATCGTCGATGACGAAAATCTCAAAGATGCCGAATCGCCCACGGTAGCCGGTCTTGGAACAATCACCGCAGCCCTTGCCCTTCATGAAGGTGGCGTTGCCGACGTTATTTGGATCGATATTGAGGGCGCGCAGTTCCGCTTCTTCCGGCACATACGGCGCGGAGCATTTGCGGCAAACCTTCCGGACCAGCCGTTGCGCCATCAGGGCGCGCGTGGACGACGCCACCAGGAACGGCTTGACCCCTATGTCGATGAGGCGGGTCACGGCGCTGGGCGCATCATTGGTGTGCAACGTGGAGAAAACCAGGTGGCCCGTCAGCGAGGCGTTGATGGCAATGGTGGCCGTTTCCAAATCGCGAATTTCACCCAGCATGATCACATTGGGCGCCTGGCGGAGGATGGAACGCAACGCGGACGAGAAGGTCAAACCCACCACTTCGCTTACCTGCACCTGGTTGATCCCGGAGAGCAGGTATTCCACCGGGTCCTCCACCGTGATGATTTTTCGATCCGGCCGGTTGATAAAATTCAGACAGGAATAAAGTGTGGTCGTCTTGCCGGACCCGGTCGGTCCCGTGACCAGAAGAATTCCATCGGGCAAACCGATGAGCCTTTCGAAGGTTTGCTGATCGTCCGTAAAAAAACCGAGTTCCGGCAAGCCCAGCCGCAAGCCTTCCTTGTCCAGAATACGCATGACGATGCTCTCGCCGTGATTGGTGGGCAGACAGGAGACGCGCAGATCGATCATCTTGCCGCCCACAGAAGTCTGGATGCGCCCGTCCTGCGGAATGCGCTTCTCGGCGATGGACATGTTGGACTGGATCTTCAGCCGGCTGATGATGGAAGCCTGCAATCGCTTCGGCGGGCTCTTCATTTCGTGCAGCACACCATCAATCCGGTAGCGAACACGAAACGTTTTGGACATCGGTTCGAGATGGATGTCCGAGGCGCGCGAACGGAAGGCTTCCACGATGATGGTATTGACGAGCTTGATGATGGGCGCATCGGCATCGACGGTCGCCCCGTCGTCCGCCGCGGCCACGGCCTGGCCCACGCCGATCTCCACTTCCCCTTCGGTGATGTCCTGAATCATCTTCCCGACCGAGTCATCCGCCGCGCCGTAATATTTGTTGAGCGCAGCCTCGATGTCTTCGTCCGTCGCTACCGAAACCGTGACTTCGGCCTTGAGCAGATGGTTGAGACTGTCAATCGTGTCGAGGTCGGAAGGATCGCTCAGCGCAATCGTGATGTTGTGGCCATGGCGAAAAACCGGCACGACGCGATAGCGTTTGGCAATATGCCGTGGCACCGCGGAGATAACTTCGTCCTCCAGCCGCATGTCGCGCAGGTTCACGACTTCCATGCCGAAATGCGAGGCCTTGGCAGTGGTGACATCGATGGGACGGATGATTTTGCGCTCCAACAGAAGGTCCACCACTCCTTTGCCGGCAGCTTCGGCTTCCGGGCGCAGCGATTCCACCTGGTCTTGGGTCACGTAACCCAAATCAACCAACTGCTCGATCAGATAGTCGTCTTTGCCAGTCACAGTTCGGTGTCCCACATCCGGGCAGCGCGTCTGGAATCAAGTCGAATAATGATCGGCGGACGACTCAATGTCAAACGCAGAGCGTACTGGCCGGGGCAGTCAGTAATCGGTGAGTCGGTGATGAGTTGCCAGTTGCCAGTTGTCATCAGCTTTGAGACTATGGCCCGTTGAAAATAAAACCAAGCTGAAACCGGCGTGGCGGAATCACGCCCGGACCTACAGCAATCGAGCAATCAGCCAGCGGTGCAGGCGTTACGGATTGCCGTAACACCGATGACTGCCTGCCTTGACCCAATGAAACTGGGCATCATCAACAGCGCCTTCCACCAGGTGGGCATCGACACCGCTTCAGGTCTCCAGCACATTGCCCGCATCGGCTTTGATACCGTGGACATTTTCACCGAAGCCGTAGGTATTTCGAAGAAGGAAATCCAACTGGTTGACCGCACGGCCCGGAAACTCGGCCTGCCTGTCATCTCGTTGCCGGTCGTAGCGGTAGGATTGATCGACTTCAACGAGCCGGTGCGCAAATTTCATCTTCACCGCTGCAGGAAGTTCATCGATCTGGCCCATGCCTGGGGCGCTAAAAACATCCTGCTCGTGCTCGGGGAGTACATTTGGCAGCGCGAGGTGATCCCGGCCGAAGCGCAATGGAAATGGGGCATCGAAAGCTGCCGCCAGCTCGGCGATTATGCGGCCAGGAAGAGAATTGACATCGCCTTGGAGTTGGAGCCCTTTCGACTGAGCCTGCTCAACAGCATCAATGAAATGGTCCGTTTCGTGGACGAATGTAATCACCCCCGGGTGCGGGCCAACATCGACATCAGCCATCTGGTGTTGTCCGACACGAGCCCGGCCGATGTGAAAAAGCTCAAGGGCAAAGCCATTCACGTGCATCTCAGCGACTGCGACGGCAAGGTGCACGGCGATCTGCCGCCCGGACGGGGCGTGGTCAAATTCGCCCCCTACCTCCAGGCGATTAAGGAGCTCCAGCTCGATGGCGTGGTTTCCATTGAATTGGAGTATGCGCCAAACCCGGATAAGATCGTGGAGTGGGTTGAAGAGGCCTATCGGGAGACCGCGAAGCTGATGGATTTGGCCGGCTTGCGCACCTGAAGAACGTAACTATGCAATAGGAGCGCGGACGTCTCGTCCGCACGGACCTACAAATGACCAGCCTGATATTATCTCCAGCAATGATTGCCTCAAGCGAAATCCTTTCACCAAACAGTGACTTGGCTTGGGCGCAGGCATTTGGCGCAAGCGGCCCGCTCTTATTCGGGCGGACGAGACGTCCGCGCTCCTTTACTGGATAGAGACGGCTAAGGGGATTTGGGCTACAGGCCCATCGTTCATATTAGGGAACACTCCACGTTCACACTTGACACTGCCTCTAACGAAATCAGATCTTTACCCGCGTAATTGCGAGCGGAGCACAGCAGTTTAACTCCCCAGCCTGAAGCTCGAGTCACTCACTCGAGCGTCTTGCAAATATTCGCCGCCCTGATCTTCGTCGTGTCTTCATTCGCCGCCGCAGGAGCGGCAGAAGACGGGGTCCGTTATGGCGAGGCGATCCGCCGGCTGGAGCAGGTCGCCCAATCCGAGCTGGAGCGCGGGATCGTCGCGGGCTTCTCCATGGCGTTGGTCGATGACCAGCGCGTTGTGTACGCCAGGGGTTTTGGCTATGCGGACAGGCATCGCAAAATCGCGGCCACCGCCGAAACCGTCTATCGCGCCGGGTCGATCTCGAAACTGTTCACTGCGCTGGCAGCGATGCAATTGGCCGAGCAAGGGAAACTCGATATCGATGCGCCGGTCACGAATTATGACCCGCAGTTTCGCATCGTTGTCCCGTTTACGGGCGCCAAACCGATCACACTTCGACAGTTGATGTGTCATCGCTCCGGCCTGATTCGCGAATCGCCTGTGGGTGGTTACCTGGATGATTCGGAACCCAGCGCGGCGGACAGTGTCGCCAGCCTCGCGCACTGCGTGCTTGTCAATCCGCCCGGCACAAAGACGCGGTATTCGAATATCGGCGTGACCGTTGTCGGTCAGGTCGTATCGAAGGTGGCAGGAATGGCCTTTGAAGATTATCAGAGCAAAAACCTTTTTGGGCCGATCGGGATGACGAATTCCGGCTTTCGGCTCAACAGAGAATTGCGAGCGCGCCTGGCGACCGCTTACATGCGTGTGGCCGAAGAGGGTGGCGCATTCCACGAAATCAAAGCACCCGTCTTCGAACTGGGCACCATCCCTGCTGGCAATCTCTATACCACGGCCGAAGACCTGGGGCGCTTCATCCATTCTTTGCTGGCAGAACCCAGCGTTCAAGGGAGGAAGCTGATTTCATCGCGAACGTTGGCGGAAATGTTCCAGCCTCAGTTGATCGACGGCGATGCCGGCTTTGGTCTCGGTTTCCACGTTGGAAGATTTCGGAGTCACAGGAAAATCAGTCACACCGGAGCGGTGTATGGTTTCACTTCAGCGCTCGTTATGCTGCCGGAGCAAAAGGTTGGCGTCATCGTTCTGTCGAACGAAGACATTGCGACCGGTCCGGTGCAAAGGCTCTCCGACACGGCGTTGAATTTGATGCTGGAGGCCAGGTTTGGCGAGAGACCTCCCCCAGAACCTGCGCCACTGTTGGTCGAAAGCTCGGAATTGAAAGCGTTCGTTGGTGATTTTGAATCCCAAAGCTATTGGGCGCGGATCGAAGCGCAGGATGGAAAGCTGAGCGCCAATATCTCCGGCCAGCCCATGACGCTCAGCGCGGTGAAGCCATTGGAGTTTGTGGCGGAGGGCCGCTACGTTCACCGTGCTCCGATTGTTTTCACGAACGATTCATCAGGACGCGCGATTGCTTTTACGGCATTGGGCCAACACTTTGAGCGAGTCGAGCCGCCCGCGGCAGCCGCCATTCCCGCGAACTGGAAACAATATCTGGGCAGCTACGGCCCAAAGTTCATTCCACTGATCGTGTCGGCCCGGCACGGACACCTTTACGCGATGACCGAGAACATGCTCGATTATCGTCTCACGCCGTTGAACCGAACGGTTTTCAACATGCCGCCGGGCCTTTACACCGATGAACATCTTGTCTTTCAGCTTGGCAAGGATGGCCGCGTGCATAGTGCGATCCTGGCAAACATGACTTTGAAACGAAATGGGCGATAGCCACATGCGTAACGCAGATCGTCCATCCGCCGTAGCGCGGCTTGACAACCCGCGGGCTGACACCGATGGCGCAGGCCGATTGCCTACCGGCGAAAGAGCCGACTGCCAGCCGGGGTTGCCGCAGAGCGGCGCAGGCCAACCATGAGCACTCTTATCAGTCCGCAAGACACCTGGACCTTATGGGGCATCATTCTGGTCGGAGTCGCCTTCAGCATCTACCTGGAGCAGACCTTTCGCTGGGCCGCGAAGCTCAGCGGGCCGGTGCTGGCGCTGGTGATAGCGATGCTGCTGTCGAATTTCAGAGTGGTGCCTACCGAAGCCCCCGCCTATGAGGTCGTGAGCACCTACCTCGTGCCGGCAGCCATTCCACTGCTGCTCTTTCAGGCGAGCTTCGTCCACATCGCCCGGACCACAGGATGGATGTTTGTTGCCTTTCACATCGCCACGCTCGGCACGCTCATCGGCTGTGTCATAGCGGCCTTCCTGCTCCGCGACTCTTTCGGAAGCGTGCCGGAGGCGGCGGGCATCATGGCGGGCAGCTATATTGGAGGCGCCATTAATTTCTTTGCGCTAAAAGACACCTACCAGGTCAGCGCCAATATAACGAACCCGTTACTGGTCGCCGACAATTTCATCATGGCGGGAATCTTCATCGCGCTGCTTTCCATCGCGGGCAGCAACTTCTTTCGCCGACATTACCCGCATCCGCATTCTCAGGAAGTGACGGAAGAAAGTCAGACCCTCGCGGCCAAGCATTGGCAACGCAAAGAAATTTCGCTGCTCGACATCGCCAAGGCGCTGGCGGTGGCCTTCGCCATCACGGCCATCGCGCAGAAACTGGCCAGTTGGGTCAGGCCGCACATTGCCTGGGAAATGGCGCGTTCCCTTCTTGGCAACCCTTATGTTCTCATCACGTTCATGTCCGTCACGGTGGCAACGATTTTTCACGAACCACTGCGCAGCATCCATGGCGCGCAGGAATTGGGCGCCTATTTGCTTTATGTGTTCCTGTTCGTGATCGGACTGCCGGCGGATCTCTGGCAAGTCATCAGAAGCGTGCCGATGATGTTCGTGTTTTGTCTCATCATCGCCGTGGTTAATCTCGCGGTGACCCTGCTGCTGGGCAAGATGCTCAAGTTAAACCTGGAGGAACTGTTATTGTGCGTGAATGCCACCATCGGCGGCCCGCCCACGGCTGCAGCGATGGCCATTGCGCGAGGCTGGCCCAGGCTGGTGTTGCCCGCGTTGCTGGTCGGCCTATGGGGCTATGTGATCGGAACTTTTTTGGGAATCGTGGTCACAGAAACGCTGCGTCGGTGGCTGTAGCGTCCGAGGCACAGGTTCCGCGTCAGCGGGCAAACACGAATTGGATTCTGGTTTCGCGTGGGCGCATCTTGAAGGACCTGTTGCCCAAATGGCGGCGGCGATGTTCGGGAGGGCGAGGCTCCTGACGAGCCCTGTTTTGCCCGCGATTTTTGATCAGAATGGCTCGCGAGGACGCTCGCCCTCCCCTGAGATGATTTGCACGCCCTCAAGATGCGCCCGCTTCGCCTCACACTCAAACATCGGGATTGAAAACGACCGAAGTCCGCGAATAATGTCACGCAAGTCTATGCGCAAATTGACTGCTTTCCTCTTTCTAATCCTGTTCACCATCGCGGTCTCTAACGGGGCCGATGATTACACTCTCGGCCCGGACTCACTGCCGCAGGCAGGCGTGCCGCGCGGTGAAGTGACCAAACTCAAGTGGGAGAGCAAAGTCTTCCCAGGCACCGTGCGCGATTATTGGATTTACGTGCCGGCGCAGTATCAGCCCGAAAGTCCCGCCTGCGTGATGATTTTCCAGGATGGGAATTCTTATGTAAACACGAACGGCCAATTCCGCGTGCCCGTCGTTTTCGACAATCTCATCCACAAAAAGGAAATGCCGGTGACCATCGGCATCTTTATCAATCCCGGGGAGATTCCGCCTTCGGAGCCCGGCAAACAGGCGCGCCGAAACCGCAGCTTCGAATATGATTCACTCGGCGATCAGTATGCCCGCTTCCTCCTCGAAGAAATTCTGCCGGAAGTCGGGAAGAAGTACCCTCTCATCACGAACGCCGCCGGTCGCGCGATTTGCGGCATGAGTTCCGGCGGCATCTGCGCGTTCACAGTTGCGTGGGAGCGTCCGGATGCCTTCAGCAAAGCGCTCAGTCACATCGGCAGCTTCACCAACATTCGGGGCGGGCACGTCTATCCGGCGGTGATTCGAAAAACGGAAAGGAAACCGATTCGGGTCTTCCTCCAGGACGGCTCCAATGACCTGGACAACCAGCACGGCAACTGGCCACTGGCCAATCAGGAAATGGCCGCAGCCCTGAAATTCAAGGGCTACGACTACAAGTTCGAATTTGGCGACGGTGCGCACAATGGAAAGCATGGCGGGTCGATCCTGCCGGATTCGTTGCGCTGGCTGTGGCGAGATTGGGAGGAGTTGAAGCGTTGAAGTGTTGAAGTGTTGAAGCGCTAAGTCGGATAAGCCGGAGCCAGTGCGTGACCGGAGCGATTGCAGTTTTAACAATTTAACAATTTAACAATTTAACGACTCAACAATTCAACGATTCAACGCCTCACATTCGACCCATATCGCGTGGTAAGTTCGTAGGTGAAGCTTTGCTTGTCCCGAGGCTTGAAAGGCAGGACAAACCTCACCTTGGTCGCATCCACGTCTTCGTATTTGGCTTGAGTTGCGAGCGACCAATCGCCGCTAAAGTTCCGGCGAATGTCCAAAACGACGTCGATCTCCTTTGAGTTCTGGACTTCGATCTGCCAGCTTTCCCGAATGGTCCAGCCTTTCACATTTCCGTCATGGTCGAATTGCAGGTCGGTCTTTTCCCAATTCATGAGCGTCGGCTTGACCAGCACTTCACTGTCAAGGCCCAATTCCAGATCCACCTGCTCGTTGATAGGGATGTATTTGACGGCAGTGCCGCCCACGAAGGCATAGAGTCTGTCATCGGTCACCAGGCGAAAGGCCTTCACTGCGCCATCAGGCAAAGGCTCCTTGCCCAGGTTGTTGGCGATGGAATTGGTGAAACGATAGCAGCGCATCACGTGCGGTCCCCAAACTTCCTGTTCGAATTTATAGAAGCTGGTAATCGACACATCGTGGGCGCGAAAGGAAGGCATTCGTTTCGACCATCCATGCGGAATCGTGTCCCGCCCTTCCACTGTATAAAGGAAATATTCCGAAAGCCCCTCCTTGACGATCGACTTGTTCGTGACCGCCATGGCGCCGCCGGCGACGCCAAAACGAAACGCGTTGAACATATCCGCGCGCACGGCGCCATCGAGCGCCAGCACTTCGGTCATCGGCTTGTTCGCATCTCGCGAACCCTGCTGCCGCGCCAACGTGGCGATTTCTTCCACCAACCGCACGACGCCCACGAGCAATCGCACCTGCGTGTTCGCGTAATCTTCTCCGCTCTGATTGTTCACCCGAACAAAGCCGGCCAGGTCCATCCCCTTCTCGGTCTTGCCCGCCTCAGCCACGTAATCAGCCGACCAACGGATGCCGCTCGTGAAATAGCGAATCTCCACCTCCACTTCCCCGGCGAACTCACTCCGAATGCGCCATTCCAGCGTGTTGGCCACCCGCGGCGGGAAGCTGACATCGAGCACTTCGACTTCATCGGCGTGGCTGAGCGCGCGAAACTCCACCGACGTCGGATCGATCAGCGTGTTGGCCCAGGAAAATTCCAATCGGTTGAGCCCCAGGCGGAAGGTGAGGAGACGCGTTTCCTTGACCAGCGTCAAATCGACCGAGTTGTAGATGGTAAGCTGAACCGACTGCCGCTCCGGCAGGGTGACGACGTTGATGCGTGCCCCAACATCGGAGCAAAGCGCCAAAAACAACAGCAGGACGAAACGCCAATGCATGCGTTCAGTTAGACTGATTCCTGGTCGTTTTGCTCCCGCGATCGTGAAGTTGCGCCCACAACTTGCGTCTCGCGAATGCGAACCATCCTGAGTCGGAAGGCCGCAACGGAATAACGTTTGCCCGTGCCGCCCGACCGCTGATTGGCAAGTCCCCATGAAAGCTTGAAAGTCGGTGCGTTTTCAGTAAGAAGACATCATGAACTCTCACCATGGATTACATCCTGTCCCGCATCCATTAAACGGAAGCTCACCTGCAAACGAACAGCCCGGAGCGGCCAGCGTCCTCATCTCGCGGCGTGCGGCGCTCAAGACCACGCTGGCAGCAGCGGGCGCCGCCGCGTTGGGCGCGAGGGCCGTTGCTGCCGAACGTGGGGCCACTCCTGATTCGCGTCGCGCTTCACCGAAGCGTTACGACATGAAAAAATCGATCAACCTGTGGGCCTTCCCCTATCCGCAACGAATGAATCTCCAGGAATGTTTGCAACTGGCCAAAGACGCCGGGTTCGACGGCATCGAATTGAACTATGACCTCGACAACGATCTTTCGCCGAAGGCGGGCACGAAGGAGTACGAAAGCATCCGCAAAATGGCGGACAAGATCGGGATTCAAATCAGTGGTCTTTGCTCGTTTTTGTTCTGGCCGTATCCGCTCACGAGCAACGATTCCGAAAAGCGCGCCCGCGGGCTCGAGTTGGCCGGGAAGATTGCGCAGGCCGCGCATGATTTGGGTGTGGAAAATGTCCTGGTCGTGCCGGGCGCGGTGCACATCCCCTGGCGGACCGACCACGAACCGGTGCCCAATGACGTGTGCGACCGGCGCGCCAGGGAAGCGGTGCGCACGCTGGAGAAGCAGGCGGCGAAGTTAAAGGTGTTCCTCAACATCGAAAACATTTTCTTCAACGGCTATCTGATGACGCCCATGGAGATGAACCAGTTTGTGGACGCCATTCAAAGCGAACACGTGCGCGTCCACTTCGACACTGGCAACATCTCCATGTTTCAATTTGCCGAGCATTGGATCCCCGTGCTGGCAAAGCGCACCAAGAACATCCACTTCAAAGAGTTCACCAAGAAAGGCACGGATTACTCGCTGGAAACGTTCCGTCCGCTGCTCGACGGGACGACGAATTGGCCCGCGGTCATGGAAGCGCTGGACCAAATCGGTTATCGCGCGTATCTGACCTTCGAGTATTTCCATCCGTACCTGCACTATCCGGAAGCGCTGATTTACCAGACGTCCGACTCGCTGGACCGGATGATGGGCCGGAAGGTGTGAGGGCGCAGCCTGGTGGGCCAGCGGCCAGACGGCAGCTCAATGATGCAACGTTCCCGTGACCCAGGGGATGGGCGCGCTGCTGCCGTAGGTGAAGATCACCTCGTGACCCACCAATAGATCACTCGACACCTGCCACGCATCGGGGCCTTCGTTACGGCGCTCGTCCCTCCGTTGCCCAAAGCGATCATAGCGCGCCAAAACAGCATCCCACTCGAACGGCATGCGAGAGACCGTATAAAACAACCAGACGTCGCCGTTGCGATCCACGCCGACTTTGGCGGTCACACCTTCTTCGATGCCTTGTTCCTCGACGCTCCAGAGCGGCTGGCCGTCCGCACTGTATTTGGTCAGGCCGTAATAAACCCCGGCGCGCGTGGCCAGATGCAGATTCCCGTGCTTGTCGAGCGCGATGTCCATGGGCTCGATCCATGTGGCGGCGGGATGGGTGTAAGTCACCTGCCACAGTTCATGTCCTTCGCTGTCGAGCTTGACCGTGAGGGCGTCATTTTGAAGACGCGTGCCGCTGACATAAAGCCGGTTTTGGTGGAAGAGCATTTGCACGATGGATTGCCCGTTATAGGTCTTTTCCCACGACAGGTTTCCCTGAGCGTCGAATTTGGAAATCGTATATTCGAAGCCTCCCGTGTAAACGTTGCCCGCGGAATCAGTGACCACCGCGCCCAGGCTGCCGACGTTGTCGCCCGGAACGTCGAACGTACGCCTCCAAAGCTCCGTGCCGCCGGGGTCGAATTTCACCAGCAGACTGTGTAACGACAGTCCGACTGCACCTGCGATGGTGCCGGCGCCGAAGAGATTGCCGTCGGGGTCCACCGCGAGCCGAGGCAGAAATCCGGCCGGATTCCGCACCCAAAGAAGGTTGCCTTCGCTGTCGTATTTGAGCAGCGTGAGACTTGCGTCGGGAGTATATGAATAAACCGTCAAATAAATGTTGTCGCGATGATCGAGGACGGAGTCCTGCACATAATGATCCGCAACGACACCGCCGGTATGGTAGATGCGCCGCCAGAGTTCGCCGCCGGCGCGGTTGTATTTGACGAGGACGACGCTATCCTCGCTCTCGCCCAGGCTGAGCGTGCCTATGACCAGCACATTACCGCGAGAGTCCTGCCGCAACTGCTGGTCGCCTCCGATTCCGCCGTCGAGATGAAACGGCGCCACCCAACCATAAGGGCTGGCCGCGGGGCGCGATGCCGCGGTGAGGAAACTCAGGGCAATCAATTGGACCAACGCTGTCATGGCCATCGGGTCTTTGGTTCTAATTGTTTCAGCGGGCGTTGCGCCACGATACACCTCGCGCCGCCCTCGGTCAACACTCGGTCAACGCTGGCTCAGACTCTTTCTCTTACTCTTGAAAGTGATGGCGCTCGGCAACAGCCACGCGCAAGCTTTATCCTCTCACGCGCTGGCGGCAACGCCGCCGATGCACCACGGCAAGACATCCGGCACACGTTGTCGGCTCGGGGACCAACACCTGTACCCAACAACCACCACGTTGCGCCACGCCTATTTGCGCGCGTGCTTCTCGATCATGGCGATGACTTCCTCCACGCTGGCGGGCTTCGCCAGACAGGGAAGATCGCAGATGATACCTTCGTTTTCCTCCACCTGATGCCGCCGGACCGCTGCCGTTAAGAAGACCATCGGCGTGTCCTTCAGTTCGCTATCGGCTTTGATCTGCGCCGCCACGTTGCCGCCCGGCATCCGTGGCATGATGATATCCAGGAGGATGAGGTCCGGCCGGAATTGTTTGGCCGCAGCATAGGCATCTTCGGCCCAATTCTCCACGCGCACTTCATAAGCGCCGGTTTCCTCCAGGTTCAATTTCAGCAGATTGGTGAAACTCTTTTCGTCGTCCACCAACAGGATGCGTTTCTTTGCCATGCGATCAATTCCTTTGCGCCTTCAGCATAATCGTCACCCGAACCCCACCTCCACGGACATTTCTAACGTCCAGACTGCCGGCGTGCAATTCGATAATCTTTTTGGATACGGGCAGCCCAAGGCCCGTGCCCACACCCGTGGGTTTGGTGGTAAAGAACGGATCGAAAATCCTGGCTAAGTGTTCCTCCGAGATGCCCGTGCCGGTGTCTTCCACTTCGGCGATCACCGCCACATCGCCGACCCAGAAATGGTCCGCCTTGCGGGAGCCTTCGAAATGCGTGGTCTCGGTCAATTGCTTGGAATAAGTCTTGACCTTGAGGGTGCCGCCTTTGGGCATGGCATGGATGGCATTCATGAAAATATTTACGAACACCTGCTGAATCTGCCGCTTGTCCACGGCCACGAGGGGCAGCTTGGCGGCCCAATCCTTCACCAGCACAATTTCGTTCTTGTTCAGTTCGTGTCGCACCAACCGGAGCGTCTCCTCAATGAGACGGTTGAAATCCTCGGGCTTGACCGCCAGTTGCCGTTGGGCCGCAAAATCCAGCAGCCCGCGCGTGATGGAATCGGCCCGGTCGATGGCCTCGCGCATTTCCTTGAGCACCTGGGCGGCATTTTCGTCACTGGCAATGGTCCGTTTGGTTAAATAATTGATCCCCATGAGCAGGATCGCCAGCGGGTTTTTGACTTCGTGCGCCACGCCGGCGGCCAGCGTGCCGATGGACTCCATCTTCTCGGCTTGAATCAATTGCGCCTGGGCGGACTTCAACTCTTCGTGCGAACGGCGCAAAGCCGCCTCGCTCCGGGCCAGCTCTGCGTTGGCCTTTTGCAGCCGCTCTTCCCAACGTTTCCGCTCGGTGATATCCCAGAAAATGCATTGGGTGCCGAGGATTTGGCCATTGACGCCGTAGATCGGGGTTTTGACGACGTTGACGTAAATTTTCTCTCCCGTCGGCGCGACGTTCTCCTCCACCGTTTCAAAGATCGCTCCCGTTTGAATGACGTAATGGTCGTCGCGCTGGTATTTGGTCGCGAGCTCGGGCGGGTAGAAATCAAAATCGGTTTTGCCAATGATTTCCTCCAACGGTTTGCCGAGCATGGAACAGAAACGCTGGTTGGCGAAAGTGAAACGCTCCTTCAGGTCCTTCCGAAAAATATTCTGCGGAAGGTTCTCCACCAATGAATGGTAAAAGGCCTCCGAGTTGACCAACTTCTCCTCGGCGCGCTTGCGTTCGGTGATATCTGCGATGAGGCCATCGTAAGCGACCAGCTTTCCCTGCCGATCGCGGCCCGGCACAATCGTGTTTCGCACCCAGCGAATTTGTCCGTTCTTGTGCAGGATGCGGTGTTCCAGCGGCGGCGGGGTTTCCCCGGAGAGCACCTTCTTGACTTGTTCGAGCACGGCGGGGCGATCCCCTTCGTGCACCATTCGGTACCAAAGATCCGGGTCGGCATCGTATTCCTCCGGGCTGTGGCCCGTCACCGCCACGCAACCCGGTCCGTGGAGGGACTTGACCGGCTTTCCGTCATGCAGCTTCACGGTGTAGGAATAATCGGTAATCGACTCCAGCAGGAACTTGTAATGCTTCTCGCTTTCTTCCAGAGCCTGTTCGGCGCCGTGGCGCTCGATGGCGTAAGTGATGGCCCGAGAAAGAATATGATGATCCACACGCCCCTTGACCAAATAATCCTGCGCACCTTCACGCACCGCTTTGACCGCAAGCGTTTCGTCATCCAACCCGCTCAGCACGATGATGGGCTTGTCTGGAGCGTTTGCGTTCAGCCATTGGAACGTTTCAAATCCCTGGCTGTCCGGCAGGGAAAGATCGCACAACACCACGTCGAAGCGTTCCGCGCCCAGGCGTGTGAGAGCATCGGAAAGCCGCGCCACGTGCGTCATTTGAAACTGCGTGGTGGCGCTTTCGCTCAACAACAGGTGCAGTAAACGGGAGTCCTCTGGATTGTCTTCGATCAATAATACTTTGACGGGCGCGGTTTCCATAGGACCTGCACTTGCGGAATCTAAGCCAATCTATCAGCTCATGGCATCAATGAACAGCAAATTCCCGCTTTGGTTCATTGCCACTGCCGACATGTTCTCCCAGCCTTCCATAGGCTGTTCTTAGCATGGTGCTGTGGCGACGCAAGTGAAAGTAAGTGGATGAGATGATTTCGAATTTGCCCTCACGGAAACCGTGCGCCCTGTGTGGCGCCGTGCTCGGTTTTCCGATCATAATCGATTTCCTTCTGACGATATTCTGCGATGACATTTTTGGCCGTACTGTTAAGCAAGGCGGACATAGCCTCGCAGGTTGGTTCCGGCTTCAACGCCTTCACGCGCCTCTGAATCTCCGCCGCTGCCGCCAGGCCGATTTGCTTGTGCCCCTCCTCGTGCGCCTTCAAGGCAGTCAAATAGCGCTCCCATTCCTGAGAGAGAGCCTGGGACGTTGGCGCGCGGGGAGTCCATCTGGGCAGAGTTATCGTAATGGCGGTCCTGGTCGCAAAGGAATGAAACTGACACGCCGATCGCGAGGAAGCCAGCCTGAAGGTCCACTCGATTTTCCACTCCGTAAATGCGTCGCCTTCACGCTTGTCCTTCCAGGGGCGGGATTGGTTGATGGATCGTCTGAGCTCACGCTCGCTTCCACCGGAAACGTTAAAAAAATTCGTTCTGATGACGAGCGAATCCTGCGCCGATGCCTCCACGACAAAACAAAGCGCCATCGCGCAGACCACTCGCCGGACCAAAAGCCGGGCGCAGCCTGCCAGATTCACGATGAGCTTATGAGGGATCATTCGGGGGCTTTTCCTGATCTTTGCCCATCTATGTCAGCGCAAAAAAATTGGCAAAGCTGCCAAAGCCGCGTTAAATGTAAACGATTAACCCAGATTATGGCTACCTACGTTTACGAAACCATACCGAGCAATCCGAAGGACCGGCCCAGGCGCTTTGAGGTGGAACAAAAGATGAGTGATCCGCCACTGAAGAAAGATCCAAAGACGGGTCTGCCCGTCCGGCGAGTGATTGTGGGCGGCAGCGGGCTTGTGACACATGGCGCCAGCATTTTGTCCATGAACGTGAAGCGATCCAGGAAGTGATTTCTATCTCGCGGCGATCGCATCTCAGTTTCTTATGGCATCGTTCAACAAGCTTCATCACGCCTGTGTCATCGGGCTTGCGTTGGTTGTCGCCCAGGCGGCCATGGCGTTGGAATTGCGACGCGGTCCGTATCTGCAGAGAAGCGCTCCTGCCGAAATTACGATTCGCTGGCGAACGGACGCGCCTTCCGACAGCCGCGTGCAGTACGGCACGAATGTGGACAACCTGACCCTGGCACTCACAAATAACGGCTCGTTCACCAATCACGAGGTGCGGCTGAGGAATCTGTTGGCGGAGACCCTCTATTATTATTCCGTTGGTTCCTCTGTTACCAATCTGGCTTCCGGCGCCGGTTACTCTTTTATGACTGCGCCACTCGCCGCCAGACCCACGCGCATTTGGGCGATTGGCGATTCGGGCACTGGCGATAGTTCCGCCGCTGCCATGCGCGATGCCTATACCAATTACGCCGGGGCACGGCGCACGGACGTCTGGCTGACCCTGGGGGATAACGCCTATTTTGGAGGCGCGGATGCCCAGTATCAGGTGGCGGTGTTTGATATCTTTCGGGATCTGCTGCGGCACATGGCCATCTGGCCCAGCATCGGCAATGATGAGTCCCAGTTTGACTTCGAGCAGGTCTTTACTCTCCCTCAAAACGCCGAAGCGGGCGGCATCGCGTCCAGCAACGAGAGTTATTATGCCTTCAACTATGGAAACGTCCATTTCGTCGCGCTGAACTCGCCCTTCGAAGATGTATCCACCAATGGCCCTATGTATCGGTGGTTGCAGCGCGACCTGGCCGCCAATAGCAATCGGTGGCTGATCGCGTACTGGCATCATCCCCCGTACAGTCGTGGCTCCCACTACTCGGACATCGACCCGACGCAAATCGCCATGCGCACCAACTTTGTGCGATTGCTGGAGCAGCATGGAATCGATCTGGTTTTGTGCGGGCACAGCCATGACTTCGAGCGTTCCTTTCTTTTGCACGGCCATTACGGCTTCTCCACCAATCTTCAGCCAGGAATGATTTTGAATCATGGCAATGGCCGCGAAGATCAGGACGGTCCTTATCGCAAACTGCTGTATGGCACCAACGCGAACCAAGGCGCGGTCTATGTCGTCGCGGGCGCATCCTCGCGTCCGCTGGGTATTGGGACACTGGATCATCCTGCCATGTACATCTCGTTCGCGGAACTGGGCTCGCTCGTGCTGGACGTGGATGGAAATCGGCTCGACGCGCGCTATCTGTCGGCGGATGGAATGATCCGGGATTACTTCACCATCATCAAGGAACCGCTGCCAGCCCTGGGGATCACACTTTCCGAAAGCAAGGTGCTTCTTCGTTGGCCGGTGGCTGCGAGCAATTTCGTGGCGCAAGTGACGGGTGATTTGAACAGCCCCATCATGTGGCAGAGTATCACCAATGCGCCAATGTTGTTCCAGGGCGAGAGGATAGTTCGTTTGGAACGGCTGGGCACAAATCAGTTTTATCGATTACGACAGCAGCCGTAGGACGGTTCAGGAATTTTAGTGCGGCCAGGTCGTCGCCACAAACGTAGCGGCGGCTCGGCAGAGCGCCGTTTCTTTCACAGGTGTCTGCGGCGCTCTGCCGAACGCCGTTACGCTACGGGCGACCCGACTTAAATACTAACTGGCCGTTCAAGTAAGTGCGCAAGACGCGCGTCTCCATAATCTTTTCCTGAGGGCAACTCAATAAATCCGTTTCGAGCACGATGAAATCCGCCAGCTTCCCGGGTTCCAGCGATCCCAGCTTGTCTTCTTTAAATAACAGGTAAGCGTTGTTGCCGGTATAGAAACGGATCGCCTGCTCGCGCGTGAGTGCTTCCTCAGGATGGAGCGCGCCCTCGAACCATTTTGCCTGGCGCATGATGGCAGTGGACATTCCGAGGAACGGATTATACGGATTGATGGACCGCATCGAACCGATCTTCTGCATGTGGTCCGAGCCGCCCCCGGCCACTCCCCCTGCTTCGAAGATGCTTCGCAAGGGCTGAAACCAGCGCAAGCGCTCCCGCCCGAATTGCTTGACGAGCGTGCGCGTATCCAGATAAAGCCACGCCGGCTGGATGTCCACCACAACACCGAGTTGGGAGAGCTTGTGCGCTGCCTCGCGGCTCTGGAAATTCGCGTGCGTAATGCAGGGACGCGTCGTTCGCACAGGCACGTCTTTGTTTACCTCTTCGTAAACTTCCAGCAACGCGTGCACGGCACCGTCGCCGACGGAATGCGCGGTGAATTGCAAACCCGCCTCAACTGCCGTCCGCACGATGGGCAAGAGCCGCTCCTTCGGAATGAACAATACGCCGCGATAGTCCGGATCGGTGATGGCGTAAATGTCGCTCACGCCCCACGGCTCGCGCATGTAGGCGCTGCCGGTCAACATGCCACCGTCTAGGTAGGTTTTGATACCGATGATGCGCAGCATCTCGTCCTTGTCCTTGAACAGTGGGTCCGCAGCCACCCGCTGGATGTTCTGCTGAATGTTCGTCATGGGGCCAAGCGTGTCGATGTGCTGCGAGACACTTACCCGCAGGGTCAGGTCGCCGCGCTCGCGAAGCTTCTTGTAAAGGTCCAGCGCCCCGACATTCGCGTCGCGGTCGCAAATGCTCGTGATCCCGACCGAATTATAGTCCTTGAACAACTGCTTCAGCCTTACCAGTTTCTGTTCCTCAGTCGCCGCTTTCCCTGAAGCGGAAGGCAGTTTCACGTAATTGGCAAAGCTGCGCAGAATGCCCGTCGGTTCACCGGTATCATCCTTCTCGATGCGACCCGGCACGCCCTCGGGAATTTTGAAATCCTTGCCGATGCCGCTGAGCTTCAGCGCCAGGCTGTTGAACGACGCGTCCGGTCCGGTGCGGAAGACAGCGGGATGTTTCGGGGCGACTCGGTCCAGTTCCGCGCGCGTCGGATAACGTTGTTCGCGCAGGCGGGTGATGAACACCTGCTGCAAGACGATCCATTCGCCTTCTTTGAGCATCGTCGCCCGGTCGCGGAAATAGGCGAGCACGTCCGCGATGGACTCCATGGGAGGAATCGGATGGTCGAACTCGGTCATGGACGCGCCCGTCGGATGCGTATGCGAATCCATCAGGCCGGGCAGCACCATCCTGCCTTCCAGGTCCAGCAACTCGGTTCGCGGCCCTTTCAGCTTCAGCACCTGATCATCGCTGCCCACCTGCACGATGCGATTTCCGTCCACCGCCATGGCCTGCTGAACCGCAAATGTCTTGTCCACTGTAACGACCTTCCCGTTGTGCAGAATCAAATTCGGTTCGGCTGCTGAAGACACAGCGGCGCTTAGAAGCAAACCGAGCAGCGGTGAAGGGCACGCTTTGGACATGCCCTATTTGCTCATGAACTCACCGCCTCGGCAATAGAGATGACGAAGACAGCGAAAGCTCGGAACTACTGTCATCGCAGGCCGCTGCCGCCCCTGCCGCCGCCGCTGCCGTAAGATGGAGTGGGGCGCGACCAACTGTTCACGCTTGTGATATCGTGGCCGCTGCCCAAATACGTATTGAACGTGGCTCTCTTCTCAAACGCTTTGAAATCCAGCTTTCCGTTGGCGAACGCATCGACGTCGGATTTCTTGACCCGCACCGTCAGCACGGTTCCCTGACCGGCAGGCTGGCTGGAATAAGGGACCGGACGACCCGGCACATTCTGGACCGCCTTCGCATCGCTTCGGGCGGCGGCTCTTGCCGGAGTAGTCGTCCTGGGCTGAACCGGCGCCGCGCGCGGGGGCCATTTTTCAAAAGTGACGTTCGGGCTTCCGAAGACGGTGACACAAATAAATTCCTCCGCTTTCAGGCCTCGGATGTTGGATGCATTCTTGAGCGTTTCCAACAGTGCTTTCTTTAAGGCCTCCACTAAGGCCGCATCATAGGGCACGTCCGCGCCAGTCGTCATCAACCTGTCCCGCGGCTCGGGAATACCCAACAACTCCTTCCTCGTTCTTTCCCATTCGGAGTCCTCGGAAGTTCGCTCCGGCTTCTTTTCCTCGGCGGCAGGCGGCGCCAGCAGCGGAAAGTTCACCTTGATCATGAACACCGCGCCGAAACCGTCCAGATACATGGCCCGCACCGAGCGGCCTGAAGAGGTCACCAGCATGGGGATGCCCATCTTGTAGGCGGGCGAATGTTCTCCCAGGCTGCGCTCCAGCGATTTCTCCGTCAGCCTGGTCATGACGGACAAATCCTCCTCCATATGGCTCATCGCGTTTGGATCCGCGCCTGTGAATTGGAGAATCAGCGGCGGAACGCCCTCGCGGGAACTGCTTGGGCCAGCTCGTAAATGGAGCAATTCGTTCAAATAGGCATTCTGTGCGTGCTGTCCAGCACTGGGCGGTTCGGGAACGGGAGAAACCGCAGCCACCTGGTCAAACGCGCTTTGCTGCGCGAACAGGCTTAACCCTGCCATGAGAGTCACCATTGAGAGAATAATTTTCATACGTGAGTGTTGGGTGTTCCGATGTTTATGGATTTGCGGACCCGCCGGCGGCGATTTGGAATAGCTTCGTTTGCGCCTGACGGATTTCATCTTCCGCCAGCGAGGCAACGGTTTCGAGGTCCGTGCGCATGGAAATCAATTGCGAATCAAATTGCCGGCCGAATGTCTCCAGGAGTGCCTGAGTGCTCTGGCGATCTTCCTGGCGTCCGTTGTTCATGGCTTCGATCAATCCGCGCGCGAGCCGGCCCATTTCCGCCTCGGACGCCTTGGCGAGCCGCAACTCCGCGGATGCGATGGCATTGGACGACTGGACTTGGAGGCGCTCCAAAGCGCTCTGCAGTTCCCCGACCAGCGACGCCTTCACCGAGGCTTCGACCCTGGCGCGGAACGATTGTGAATCCGCTGGCGCGAAGACTCTGCCCAAACCAAACCCGGCACTCAAGACCACCAACGCGGCCAGCGCCCAACGCAAGACGGGCCGCGCAGTCTCCATGCGCGCCTCGGGCTCTGGAAGTTTCCAGCGATCCAGCTTTTGCAGGCTGCGTTGCCACCCGGCCACCTCCGCCTCACACTGCGGGCAACTCTGGAGGTGCGCGCCCAACCTCTGGCGCGCCTCGGTCGTTGCCTCGCCGAAAACATACGGGACCCACTCATCACGATTTGGACATTTCATAAAACCAGAATTTCTTTTGCCGGATCCTGCTCGGGTGTTCTGCGGCCTTTGCTTTCGCCCAACTGCGGTTCCAGGATCCGCGTCAGTCGCGCCAGCCCTTCTGCCATGCGTGAGTTCACGGTGCCTTCCGGGATTTCCAATACCTCCGCAATCTTGGCCAGCTTGAGACTCTCATAGTGGCGGAGCACCAGCACGGTTCGATAAATCTCCGGCAACTGGAGAAGCGCTCGTCTCACCAACTCGCCTTCCTCTTGCGCGACCAGATGCAAATCCGGCGGCGCGTCCTGGCCCATCGTTGCCTCAGCGCCCGCCGCCCCCTCGTCACCTTCCGCGTCGAGCGGAACTTCTCCGCGCCGGCGAATGCGGCGCAACTCGTCGTAACAAACATTCAACGCCACGCGCCACAACCAGGTGGAGAACCGCCCGCTCTGCCGATAACTCTTCCGCTTCTCAAAGATCCGCGCGAAGGTTTCCTGTTTCAGGTCTTCGCCTCGATGCGCATCACCGATCATGCGGCAACACAAGTCGCGGATGGGCCCGCTCCAACGCTCGACCAGTTGCGCAAAGGCGCGATGGTCGTCCTGCATCTGGACCTGCCACATGGCCTGCTCATCCGTCATCGAAAACAACAGGGATAATCCGGAAAACATTTTTCTATCCATGCTCTGCCGATCCAAACGCCCCGTTCATCGATTTGTTTCGCTGGCCGAACCGAATCATTTCATCGGCTCGGCTCGGCCGGTTCTATGAGTGATACGTTGGAAACGCCGGTTCCGTCGGAAAAATTGCTGCACGTTGGGCCGCAGCGCTGGCTTGTCGGTGGTTCTTATTGAGCTGAGCGCGCTTCTTCGATGGCGCGAACGAGTTGGTCCACCGTATAGGCATCACTGCTGAAAACCTCCTGTCCGCTGGGAGAATAAACAATCAGATAAGGAATTGGCCTTCGTCCGACTTCCACCAGCTTCTGGTTCCCTTGCGGGTTCTTGCCGGTAATGTCCACTTTGATGGGAGCGACGTCGGTCGAGTTCAGCAGTTGAACCACTTTGGGCTGGTGCAGAACGCCCCGCTCCAGAGCCAGGCAATTGAGACACCAGGCGGCGGTAAATTCCAGCACGACCAGTTTTCCACTGCGTTGCGCCTCCGCCAGCCGTTCCGGTGTGTAATAAATCCAGTGGATGGGACTGCCTTTGGTGAAACGAACACCCATCAGCGCCGCCGCCAGAACGAGGAACGCGCCCGTTGCGCCAAACAAAACGCGCCGCCTTGCCCGTGAGGTGATTTGAAAAGTGCGCCACGCCAGCCACCCTCCGGCCATCGCCACGAACAAGGACACGCCCCACCAGTATGCCTGAGTGGGCGGATCGGGCGGCCTGGCCAGCAAGGCAGCAATCCCTGTCCCCAGGAAGTAAGCTCCTGCCCCCAGCATCAACAGACCCATCACTTGCTTGATGAGCTCGCTGGCCGGCCCGGCGCGGGGCATCCGATTTACGAGAGCCGGAAATGCGGACAAGAGCAGATACGGCAGCGCCATTCCCATCCCAATCGCCCCAAACGTGCTTAACGTGATCACGGGCGTCTGTGTGACCGACCACGCCGCCGCCGCCCCCATGAATGGCGCCGTGCACGGGGTGGAAAGCACCGCCGTCATCACGCCAAATAAAAACGATCCTGCGCCCGACTCCTGCGAGGGATTTATCCTGTAAACCCACTGTGGCAATCGCGCCGAAAACAGCCCGCACATGCCGACGGCCATGACGCAGATGATCACGCCGACCGTGATGGTGAAAGCCGGGTATTGAAACAATTTGTTGGTGGCGTCGAATCCGCTGACGGTCAGAATGGCGACGGCCAGGATCAGCCAGAACGCCACCACGCCTCCCGACATTGTCAATCCAAGCAAAAAGCAACGGCGCCGATTGCCGGCCGCTTTGGACAGACCAATGATCTTGATGGGAAGCAACGGCAAAACGCAGGGCGTTAGATTGAGCAGGAAACCACCGAGCGCCGCCACGATCAGCAGCAGCCAGAGCTTTGACGTTTCAATTTTGAAATCCCAGCCAAAGAAGCCGATGCGCAACCGCTCTTTGAGTTTCTGCATGTCCTGGAAGATGGCCGCATTTGTTTCAGAGACCTGCTGGGATGCTCCGACGATCTGCAAACGGGCCATCTGCCGGATCTCTGCCGGAAAAAGGCACTGCGTATCGTCGCAGGCCTGGCTGTTGACGATAACCTCGAGGGTGTACTCGCCCGCTTTGGCTGAGTCCGTTGCGACCATCGAGACGTACATGATCGTTCGTCCCGAAAAGACATCGATCTTTTGCTTCGCGCCGTTGAGACCGAATTCGAGTTGATGCGGATCGGGAAAGATGGGCGTACTGCTGCCAATAGTCTCGGGGAGATTCTTGATTCTGATCGTCGTCGGAATAAACGGATCCCGCGCCGTGTTGGCATTGATATGATAAGGCTTTTGGATATCGAGGGCGATTGCCAGGTTGATCCGTCCGCCAGGCTTGAGACCCGTCGCCGACCAAAACGTGGAAACCTTAACGACATCCTCGGTCGTCTGCTGCGCCTGGCCGCCGGCTGCTGCCAGAAGCAATGTGCTGGCGAACGCCAATGCTCGGATGGTTATGGCGCAACGTTTCTTCATCCTGATGTGATCGCCGCCCTCGTTCAGCGATTACTTTACTGAATCATCCACAGGCAGACCCAGTTTCTCGTAAAGCTTTCGCCGGCCCGCCTTGTCCTCATCCAGAATCCTCTTCGCGTATTTGGCCACGTCCTCGGCGCGCAAGCGAGGCACCACAATCACGCCATCGCCATCGGCAACGATGACATCACCAGGCATCACCGTCACGCCGCCGCAAACAATGGGACGGTTGACGGACTCGATCTCATTCCGTCCCGGCCTGATGCCGCGGCCCGGGCGTCGAAAGTAGAGCGGAATCTTCTCGGTAATGATTTCGTCCGTGTCGCGCGCGGTGGCGCTCGTAACGATGCCCACACACCCCTTGAGTTTCCAACTCAGGATGTTGTTCGAGCCAATGGAGCCGACATCGGCCTCGGCAGCGTCTTCGATGACCAGCGCGGAGCCCTTGCGCAGCAACGCCACGAACGGTTCGCTCGATTTGTTCTTATACCAATCACCGACCCATTTGTCGTAATCCTCAATCTTCAACCTGCCGGCGGGCGGCAGTTGGGTGGGCACATAGCGCGCCGTCACGGCGATGCCAATGAAACGGTGCGTAAACTTCTGCGTGTCTTTCCAGAGCGGGCGAATCTCGGAACCCATCAAGCCGATATTTTGCAAACCGGTGGCGTCCATTCCGTCTGACACGTCTGCGACACGCAATCCGTCGAACAGCGCAAGGAGGCGCTGATCGTCTGCGTCGGAATAAACCGGCGTCGCGATTAAGGTTTTGCCGGCGCGCAAATCATCATTGGAATTGGCCGGGGCTTGTCCAAAGCTCTTAACGTCGAACATCAACCAAAGGGTCGCGACGATGATGGGTTGAACAAAACTCTTTAAACCGCTGGGAACGCCGGGTGGAAATCTCATGGCTGAAGAATCAGGCGTTGGCCACACTCACACAAGCAGAAACATGGGCGCGCTATTCGTGTCGGCTTCCTGTTGCTCCCGGTTTGCTCAAGGTCCGCAGCGCGAGCACTGACAGGCTGGTGGTTTCCACGTTGGCAAGTCCGACAGGCTTGCCTTCTTTGTAATCGGTCTTCCAGCCGCCGTCGGGCGACTGCATCGCGAGCAACCGGGCGATGACTTCGTCTCGATGCGGCGGCAAAATGTTCAGGCGGGCTGCGGCGATCAGGTAGAGGGCGAGTTTGTAGGTCGCGTAGATGCCGCTGTGCTTTGCCGCCTGATCTTTAAAACCTTCCCCGTCCCACATCGCCACCGCTTTCTCGAAATCTTTGCGAGCGTCAGCCGGCGCGGCCCGGGCCTGAGCCATCGACGCGAGCAGGAGGAGATCTGCGTATTCGTTCCACCCGTTTAGAATGTTCGTTGTGACGAGTTCCGTCCGAATGATCTGGCCTTCGACCACAGCCACATTGGTCAGCACGTTGAGCAATGTCGTCATGCGCCGTCATGGCCGCGCTGGCGGGCAACGACAGCGCGAAGACGAAGAGCCACAGGACGAGATGGAACCGATAATGGAGCAGCATGGTGCTGTGGAGGGTAACAGACTTCGGCCAAAACGGAAAAGCACTGCGTTGCGCCCTCGAGCATTGCCAGGATTCTTGTCAAATAGTTGCATCTACCTGGCAACTTTCTTTTCATCTTGTGTGCAAATCTCTTTCTAGAACGCGTTTGGTAGCTAAGGCGAAAGGCAGATTACCAGATTTCTTCCGGGTCTTGCTCGCTCATAACCAAGGCGATAGAAAAAGTATTATTCCATTCGCTGTTCTGGCGCGTCGTCTGCTGGCTTTGACCCAAACTCATCAACGGAAATCCAGAATTGGGATAAAAGGGGGACCGGCCTGAAACGAGGCATGGACCGGGGCGGGAAAACCTAAACCAACGTATGAAACAACAAACGAAAATCAGAGTCCTCTTGGCGGACGATCATCCCTTTGTGCTCGAAGGGATTAAATCGTTTCTGAGCGCACATAGCCAGTTTGAAATTGTGGCAGAGGCTTCCAACGGCGAGGAGGCCATTCAGAAGGCACAGACCTTCCGACCTGACGTGGTGGTGGCCAATCTCGCGATGCGCGAAATGGACGCCTTTGACGCGGCCCGGCGATTTCGCCGTGTTGCCCCGCAAGCGAAACTCTTGATGCTCTCAACCGGCGAGCAGCAAGAACTCATCAGCCAGATGATCCAATGGGGAGCGGCAGGGTGCATCCGCAAGACGTGCTCTGCGGAGGATCTCGTTCGCGCCATCGAACACGTCCATCGGGGCAAAACATTCTTCGAGCCCGAAGACGCTCTGATATTCCTGGAGAGGTACGTCAAGACCGGAGGCGCCCGCGCCGCACAACCGTGGAATCGCGCGCTTTCTCCGCGAGAGCGCGAAGTGCTGATCGGCGTTGGCGAAGGATTAGCCAACAAAGAGATCGCAGACCGGCTGCGCTTAAGTGTGAGGACGGTGGAAAAGCACCGGCAAAGAACGATGAACAAGCTTCGGATTCACAAAGCGACTGAGCTCGTCAAATTTGCGATTACCCAAGGACTCGTCCCGCTCCAGGTCCTGGCCAACAACATAAGTTCTCCGCGGCCTCAGGCCCAGCCGTCAGCGCCGGATTGGCTGAACGTCCGGGTCGCAGGTTGAGTGAGGCGGACTTTCGGGACCGCGGGCGTGGTTCCACGTGTGAGAGTTTTCGGTGGGACGTCGAAAACTGCGGGCGAGACGCAGCAAGACGGGAGCGACCGGGACGGTCGCGCTCCTCTTTTTCAACTGAATTGTTCCGCTAAGCTAAGGGGCGCGACCAGACAGCGATTCCAGCTCTGAATGCCAGCACGGTATGGCAGTCATCAATCCGTGTTCCCGCGGCGGTGGGCATTACGCAAATTTGCGCCATCGATCCCGTACGCACTTCACGTCCCTTTCAGAAACCGGGGCTTTTGGGTACCGTAGCCGCCATGTCGTGAACCCAGACATTCACTCGAACTCGTTTTCGCACGGCATTATCAACACTACAAAACAGATAAAGGAAAACACTCGAGTGAAAGGGGTTGAGCACCCCGTGACAGAAAGGAAAGATCATGAAACAACGCATATTCGACAAGACAATCGTAACGACAGGCTTGGCGCTCGCGCTAAGCTTTGGAATCGCGCATGCCCAAAGCCAACCCTCTTCCAAAGTGACTGCCAAGGTGGGCTTCATCAACGTCATGGACGAATTATCGGTGGGCACCAACACCACCAGTTCGACCGCCGGAACCTGGCAGACGATCCTGAGCAACAACCTCAAAACGCCGAATCAAAAGGATGTGTTTATCGACGTGTCATTGGAGGTCGGATTGTTAACCGACACCTTGGTCAGGAGCAAAAACAACCAATCGGATACCTCGCTTGCCTCGGCCGGCGTGGAAGTGCGTGTTCTCATCGATGACCGCGAGGCCCTTCCCGGGGTGGTCGTCTTTGGGAAGCGAACGCAGACACTCACCGCCAGGTTCCAGGGAATCATCGATGGATGCCTGGCTTTGAACACGAACACCGGGGCGATCGTAATCGATCCCGATTGTGTGCAGCCTGAAGAGCTGCAGTTGATCCTCGAGACCATGGCGGCCAACTCCTTCAATTTCATCCAGGCCGACCTCACCCCTGGAGTTCACAACATTCAAGTGCAGGCCAGACTGAATCTAGGCGCTTCAGCGCAAGCGGGCTCAGCCCGAGCGCGCGCGTTGATTGGCAAGGGTTCCGTGACAGTGGAGTCGGTACGGATGATCCGGGGCGAAGATATCGAGCTCCCATAACAATGCCCTGAAGAAATGGCGTGCGCTGGGTCGCGCGCCATTATCTTATCGGGTTCCATTTTGGTCCGGTCGGTTCTAGTCTTGTTGACGTGGGTCGTCCTTCGAGCGCCCGCGGTGGGGCAACCAGCAAACGATGTTTGCGCGGCAGCCGTTGCTTTGGCGTCGGAGGTGCCCTACACCCTGAACACGGCCGGCGCCACATTCACGGGCGATCCTTTGCCACGATGCCAGACCGACGTTAGCGCCGGCGTCTGGTTCACCTTCACTCCCGGTTCGAACGCCTTGGTGGAAGTCAGCACCTGTAGCAGTGATTTTGACACCGTCCTCCAGGTTTACACGGGCAGTTGCGCCTCGCTTTCGGCACTGCCTGATGGTTGTAATGACGATGATGGGCCTGTGTGTTTCGGCTCTCAAGCCTCGGTGTATTTCAATGGCGCGGGCGGCACCACGTATCACATTTTGGTCGGCGGTTATGACGGCGAGACTGGCACGCTCCGGATTCGGGCCCGGACTGTGTTTTCCGCGCCGAACGATGCTTGTTCGGGAGCCATTGGTCTGACAGCGGGCGCGCCGTACACCATGGACACGGCAGGCGCCACTTCCAGTGGTGACGCGCTGCTGCTATGTCAAACGAACGTTGGCAAAGGCGTTTGGTTTACCTTCACGCCCAACACTGACGGGTTCGTCGAGGTGAGCACCTGCGGCAGTGACTTCGATACCGTGCTTCAGATCTACACCGGCAGTTGCGGGTTGCTGGCCGCAGTGCCCGGCGGTTGCAATGACGACAACGGGCCAGCTTGCTTTGCCTCCCAGGCTTCGGTGCGTTTCAGTGGCGCGAGCGGCGTTGCGTACTATGTTCTGGTGGGAGGCTTTGGCAGCGGCAGCGGGTCGTTGCGGATACACGCCAGGATGCTCTCTCCCCCTGTCAACGACCCGTGTGCCGGCGCGATTGCCCTGACACCAGGCATTCCCCTGACCCTGGACACGACGAACGCCACCTCCAACGGAGACCTTCTTCCGGCATGCCAAACGAACTTTGCCAATGGCGTTTGGTTTACGTTCACTCCCGAGTCCGACGGGTTGGTGGAAGTGAGCACCTGCGGCAGTAGTTTTGATACCGCAGTCCAGGCGTATGGCGGCAGTTGCGGCTCCCTTTCCCCACTCTTTGGCGGTTGCAACGACGAAAACGGGCCGGTCTGTTTCGGCTCTCAAGCGTCAATACGCTTCAGTGGCACGCGCGGCCATACCTACTACATTTTGGCCGGCAGCTTTGGCGGGGGCAGCGGAGTGTTGAAGGTCCACGCCGGGATCCTGGTTCCCCCTACCAATGACGCGTGCCCTGGAGCAATTGCGCTGACCGATTCCATTCCGTACACCATGGACACAACATCCGCGACGTCCCTCGGAGATCTGCAGCCAGGTTGCCAAACGAACTTTGGCAAAGGTGTATGGTTTACCTTTACTCCCGACTCCAATGGCGTGGTTGAAGTGAACACCTGCCATAGCGGTTTTGATACCGCCCTCCAGGTTTACACCGGCAGTTGCGACTCGCTTTGGGCGGTGCCTGGCGGTTGCAACGACCAAAACGGGCCGGCCTGCTTGGGGTCTCAAGCTTCGGTGCGGTTTGGTGGAACCGGCGGCACGACTTACTACATTTTGACTGGGGGTTTTGGCGCGGGCAGCGGGCTCTTACAGATACAGGCCAGAACTGCGCCTCCTCCGCCGAATGACGTTTGCTCCGGAGCGATCGTCTTGACACCCGGTGTGCCTTACACGATGGACACAGCCGGCGCCAGCTCCGTTGGCGATCCGCTGCCGACGTGCCGGGTCAACTTTGGCAAAGGGGTTTGGTTTATCTTTGCTCCCGACTCCGACGGGTTGGTGGAAGTGAGCACGTGCAGCAGCGCCTTTGATACGGTGCTTCAGGTCTTCGCTGGCAATTGCGAGTACCTGACCGCGGTTCCCAACAGTTGTAACGATGACAACGGGCCGGCTTGTCACACCACCAAAGCTTCGGTGCGCTTTCTCGGCAGCAGCGGCGCTATTTACTACATCCTGGCGGGTGGTTTTCTCGAAGAGAGCGGAACCTTGCAAATCCAGGGCCGGACTCTGTCTCCTGTTCCGAATGACGTCTGCTCCGGCGCAATTGCTCTGACCCCGGGCACGCCTTTCGCCTTGGACACAGCAGGGGCAACGTCCGATGGAGGGGCGCTGCCGACTTGCCAGAGCTTCTTCGGCAACGAGGTTTGGTTCAGCTTCACGCCCAACTCCGACGGACTGGTGGAAGTGAGCACGTGCGGCAGTGATTTTGATACCGTGATTCAGGTCTTCACTGGCGGTTGCGGTTCTCTTTCCGCCATGCCCGGGACTTGTAATGACGAGGACGGGCCCGCCTGCTCCGGGGCTCAAGCTTCGGTGCGTTTTCCCGGCAAGGGCGGCGCCACCTACTACATTGAGGTCGGCGGTTATAGAGGCAGCAGCGGATCTTTGGTGACGCAGGTGACATTCGAGCGCGTGTGCCTTCTGCCGCCAGTGGGTTTGGTGAGTTGGTGGCCGGGCGATGGCGATGCTCGGGACGTCGTGGGCGGCCATCATGGCGAGTTGAGCAACGGGACGAGCTTTATTCCCGGGCTGGTGGGCCAAGCCTTCAGGTTTGATGGCCTGGATGACGAGATTCGAGTGCCGATTAGCGCGGACATGCAGGCCGCCAACAATATGACCGTCGAAGCGTGGATTTTCCCTGTAGCACCCGTAGCCTCTAACGCATCGCCGGTCGTCGCCACGACCCTGACCCAGCTTTCTCCGAGCTGTACTCTAGGTTGGAGGTTGTTTTTGGACTCAGGCGGACGGCTCGGCTTCGTTAGTAGTGCAGGCCGGCAGTGCCCTAAACTGCAAGGAACTTCTGGTGGATCGGTGTCGTTGGACGCTTGGACCCATGTAGCGGTCACAGTCCAGGACTCCGCTTCGCAGCGCGTAGTGACCCTCTATACCAATGGCGGGGTGACGGCCAGCTTTGCGACGACTGATTCGTTTGTGCCGGCTTCAGTGGGCCAAACTCTCTTCATTGGCAGCGAGAGCGATAATGCAAATTCAAGCCGTCGATTTCGCGGGCAGGTTGATGAACTCGCTATCTACAATCGTGCGTTGACCCAGGCCGAAATTCGGGCCGTTTACGGCGCCCGCGGCGCGGGGAAATCTCTGCCATCCGCGAGCGCCCCGGCGATTGCTTCCATGATCCTTCAACCCGACCAGAGCTATCTGCTGCACTGTAACGGCAGCCCCAAAGCGTGCTACACCCTTCAAGCCTCCACAAATCTGGCGGTCTGGAAGGATCTCCTCCGCGAAACGGCCCTCGGCAACGGCTCGGTGCAATTCAGTGTCGGCCACCAAGGCCCGCCACCGGGACGCTTTTTTCGGCTGAAGTCCCCTTAGCCGTCTCTATGCAATTGGAGCGCGGACGTCTCGTTAGGTCTCGTTACGTCGCGTGCGCACGAACCTGCAAATGACCAGCCTGGTTGCATCCCAGCAATGATTGCCTCATGCGAAAAACTGTTTCATCATTTTCAGAGCGCCGAGGGTCATTGAACGGCGTTTACAGTCGCGTTACCGTTGTTCAGAAACAATTTCATTCATGAAAACACACGTTCAGTTTGAGTTTCGATCCAACAAATTCCCGCCTTATGACGGGGAGCAGGAGCAGATTAATCCTGGGCTCTGGGGAAAACGTCTCGCCGAATACGTGAAGGAAAAGCTGGCCGCACTCGGAATCGAGACCGGAGAAATAGTCATGGAAGATTGGGGTTGCCTCTTGTCCGTGAAAAACGAGGCGTTCGCGTTGTCGGTGGCGTGCGGCCATCAATACGGTGACGACGATGAGTTCTTGTGTTTCATCGAACCGAGCAAGCCGGTGGTCCGCAAACTGTTTCGGAAAATAGACACGACCCAGGATGTGGGACGACTCTCCGCCGCCTTGGAGAACATCTTCAAGTCCGATCCCGACATCCGGGAATTACGCTGTTTGAGTGCGGAAGAAAGGTAAACACATGTTGAGCCTGCTGACGTCGTCTCCTGCAATCTCACTTGCGCCCGAGTCGCAACGAGAGAGGCCACACGACGAGTCGAGGCGAGTTCCCATCGCCCCAGGCGCGCGCCAATGCCGTCGCAAGTGCCTCAAGCGGGTTCCGGCCTGTGGCCTTGATGAAACGATTCGTCGCTGACCAGGTGCTGAAGTAGCCGAGTAATTGTTCCAGCGTCCAGCGCGCTTCCATGCGAAAACCCGGCGGTGTGATTTCAGCAAACGGAAACGGGATGGTGCGGTAAGCTTCTTCCACCAGTTTGCGCTCGGGTGGCCAATACGGACCGACCGTGTTTGCATAGAAATCCTGCACGAGTTCGTTGACCGCCGCGCCTTCCACTTCGTTGATGCCGTAAGCCCACGCCGCCAGCACACCACCGGGGATAAGCACTCGTTTCGCTTCCGCGTAGAAACGATCCCGGTCAAACCAGTGCAACGCTTGCGCGACGGTGATGAGACCGACGGAAGTATCCGACAAGCCGCTCTGCTCGGCGGGCGCGACGCGATACTCAACGTTGGGATGCGCACTCGCCGATGCGATCTGTTCCTGGCTGGCATCCGTGGCCATAACGCGGTCGAAATGCCGGGCCAGGCCGAGGGTGGCCTGGCCGTTTCCGCAGGCGCAATCCCAGACGAGCCAATTTCGCGGCGCCAGTGTGGCAAGGTACTCGAACAGTTCCGCCGGATAGTGGGGGCGAAAATCAGCGTAGCGACCGGCGACATCGGAAAAGTGGTCGTGAAATGGTTGGCTCATGACGTGTCAAAGTCCGGCCAGCGCATCCCGCAGAGTCTCCTTGCCAAGTGCGTGAGGAGCCTATTTTTTGGCCACTCCCTGGTAAACCAGTTCAAAGGCGAGACTTGTCTTCTGATCCGACCCGGATGCTTTGGCCGGAATCTTCAGCCGGATACTTTTGTGTTCCGGCGCGGGCTCGTTGAGTTTGGGGAAGTCCCCTTCTTCGGAAGTCGCCGGCCGCAGGCTGATGACCATCGGATGGTCCGTCGAGGTCTCTTTGCTGCTGGCCTTCACCAACGTTTTATAGTCGGTGATGCCGTCGAGCCTGGTATCGAGTTTGGCCGGAGTCAGCACAGCGAAGTAGAGAAACTCAGCCGTGCCCAGGTGATTGCCGTCCTGGGGCTGCGACGCGAAGCGCATCGTGTAATGGCCGCTGGGAACTGTGTCGTCACGGTAATCGCGCGTTGCCTTCGCTACGGAGACCACTCCCAGCAAAGCGGCTTGTTTGAGCCCGTCGAGTCCCTTGTCAATCGAAGCCGGTTTGGCCTCCAACGGGATCTCGCTACGCAACCAGAACTCCAACGCAGGCTTCTCTCCATCGAGCAACTGGATTGCCTTCGACTGAAGTGCTGCGCGAATGGAGGCGTCGAGTTCCTTGGGCGGTTCCTTTTCGACAGCTTTGAGCGTCAGTTCCGCGGCGAAGGAGCCAGGGCAGAACAGTCCACACGCTACGAAGGACGCGAGCAAAAACAAGACGCTTCTCTGAAGTATTGTGGTCATGGCGCCATTCAATTACGTTGCCACTGGAAGGTACGGTTTTCGACGAAGGAGGCAAGCTCCGTCTCCTTTTGAACCTTCACCTCAGGGCCATCCCGGTGTGACCAGTTTGTAGAAGCGACTTGTCACCATGCCCTCTGGATCGACAATGATCTCAATCCGATTCGTGGTGCGGGCTGGCAGGTCTCCAAGCCTGGCCCACATTCCCGTGTCCAGGGAATTCCTGAACAGGACGCTATAGCTGTGATTGGAAACAGCCAGGAATTGGAGCATGACAGAGCCGGCGTGGATCGCGATTTGGTCCACCTTCAGAGAGCTCTGGTCTGATTGCGGGTCCGTGCCGGCCAGGTATTCCTGCATATTGGTCGCGCCATCGTTGTCCGGATCGGCATCGGCGTCGGCTAGAAAACGGTCCGTGCCATTGGCCATCTCCCATTTGTCGGGCAAACCATCGCCGTCTGTGTCCGCAGCGTCCAGAGATTGCCCTGGCGTTGGGCCGGCAGCTTCCCAATTAATCGGGTCGTTGCCATAGGTTGCAGCCGTGATGCGTTGCAGCGAAGGCCCGCTGCCATCGGCTGCGGGAGGCCACGGCGCTTTGTCGTTGTAACGAATCTCATCGACGGTTACGAAGGGCACTCCGTTGGTGTCAGGCGTGTCCGGCCGCTGCAGTTTCAGACGCTCACCGCTGTCCTGCAACGCGCCGACGTACGGGCCGACGATGGCCACGTTCGTCGGCACGCTGTATTTGGCGCGGAAGCTGACCGGGTTCGTGGCCACGAGCAAAAGACGATTGCCCGGTTCCATGGTGATGTTCATCGGGAAGGTGTAACCCAGACCATTCAGCCTCCACGTATTCGTTGGGCGCAGGGGATCGAATAGCCGGACGGGAGCAGCCGTGAGGTTTTGCAGTTCGATAAACTCATCGCCGCCAGGCCCAGGGTGGTAATGAATTTCATTGAAGACGACTGGTCCGATTTGTGGTCCGGAATTCACAGCCATCAATGAAGCGGTCACTTGCGCCGGAAATTGCTCCTCAGCGACTGAGTTTAAATAGCGTCCGAAGGTCATCCCCGGCGGCGCCGCGTCGAAAGAAAAGCCGTGACTGTAGCCGGTAAGGTTCGTATTCGCGCCGCCCGAAAAGAGATAAATCGACTCGCCATGCGAACTGAGCGAGAAGCTGTTGTTCGTTCCCGGGGTGGCGTTGAATTGCGTTTCGTCGAAAACGACATAGGCGCCGGCGCCAATCATCGTCCCATTGTGGATGCGGAACTTTGGCACGGCGCGGTCGTCGCTGAGAAACCAGCCGCCAATGTCCACGTCCGTTGCGGTGGTGTTGAACAACTCAATTGTGTCCACCTGCGGCGGCGTGCTGGCGGTCAGGATTTCATTGACCACAATCGGCGGGATCGCCGGCGCCGGATCGTCCGCTCCGGGTGAACCGCCAGGATTCGTGCTGGCGCGCCAGCTTGCGGCATTGTCTGGAGCCTGAGTTGCACCGGGAAATCTTGGCACGAGCGAGAAACCAAAGTTATCGGGCGTGACCGGCCATGGAACATCATCATCGTAAGTCACCGAGAACACTGTCGTGCCGAGCGGGTGCGAGAGTGTGAGGCGCTCGCCACCATTGTCGAGCCTGCCGTTGTAGGTGCCCTGGATGGCGATGCCCGGGTACTTCGCAGTCACTGCCGCTGGGTTGTGCGCGAGCACAAAGAATTGTCCGGGCGCCAGCATCGTGCCATTGGTGAACGTGAAGTTGATACCGCTGCTGAATCTGAGGCCGGAAAGGTTCAGCGTGTTGGTCCCGGCGTTCTTTAGTTCGATGAACTCGAATTCGTCGCCGTCAGTCGCTCCGACCGCCGGAGGATGGAACATGATCTCGGTGAGCGACAGCCTGCTCAGGTCCTGCGGCGGGAAGAAGACGGCTTCGACCATCGCGCTCCATTGGCCGGCGTTGAGCACACGGGCGCGAACGAAAGTGACCGCATTGAGCGCGAGCGGTTGGGCGTAAGCCTGGGCGCCGGGCGCAACGGCACCCGTGCCATACGTGCGCGGGTCGGCGCCATCGAGCGTGAAGAAAATGGCGCCACTCGCGTTGGCGTGACTCATGACCAGGTTGAAGCCGGCCGGAACACCGCCGCCGAACTGGTTGAACTGCGGCGCCGCGAGCTGCGGATACAAGTTGCCCGCGCGGAAGCGGGCCACGTTGTCGGCAGTGAGCTTCTGAAAGAAGTTCGTGGTCAGTTTGTCGATCTCCGGCTGCCACCACTCATCACGGGTGAAGGTCACACCGGTGCCAAAGGTGTTGCCGGGCGTGGGATTCTTTCGCGCGTCACCCCAACGCGCTGATTCGCCGACCAGCGCGTCACGGATGATCGCGGCTGAGGCGAGCATTCGTGCCACGTTGTTGCTCGGTGTGAGCGCGCCACCGTTGAACAAATGTCTGTGAACGCGGTCGCCAAACTGGCGGCGGAACTCCGGCCACGCGCGAAGCTGCTGATAAACACGTCCTGGCCCATAGACTTCGCCACCGCTCGCCCCCACGTCGATGCGGTTGCGCCGCACGAGCCGATCCAGTGTCAGTTCCTGGTCCCACACCGAACAGATGAATTTTGTGCCGGGCACACCGTTGGTGGCGCGACGATGCGCGACGTACCAATTGTGCCGTGGCCAGTCCTCAGACTCCGCGAAGATGTGGACCATCATGTAATCGATCAGGTTGTCGATATCGACACGCTGCGCGACAGCCTGGTAGGCAGCTTCAGTTGTGATGCCGGCGTTGACCAGGTTCAACACGTTCTGCCAATCGGTCAAAGAGCCATCCACGAGCACAGGCGGCCCGTTGTTGTCTTCCCCCACGATCACATCCCACGCGATCTCCAGCCCCCCGTGGTGCGACGCGAAGTAAGAAGCATCCAGCCGTTCGGATGGTTCGTAGAGCCCCCAGTAAAGGCCGTTGAGGTACAGATGGACGAATGCGCTGCGGCTTGCCGTCCAACCCATCGCGCGGAAAGAGTCCTTTACCCACACGTCGCGCAGATAACACGTGTTCTCCGGGCGGTAACGAAGTCCGCGGAATGTTTCGCCCGTCTCCGTGCTCGTGTAGAGTGCGTTGTCCGCATAACGTCCGGCCCAGCCATCCACAAAGCCGCAGCCGCGCAACACAATGCCGTTGTGCGCGTCCACGCCGCCGCCGAACCAGTCGTGACGCAGCCTGGTCGGCCCATAGTCGGACTTGAAGCTGAGACGCAGCGAGTGTTTGGGCGTGCGCACGTTGTCGCGGCTGGCGTTGCCGTGCACTTCCAGACCGCACCTCACTGCGAACTCCGTGTCGCTATTGCCTGCGATCAATTCCGCCGATGCTTCGCGTTCCCAGGCGGGACCGAAGCTTGTCGAGTTCGGGTAGATGCCCGTGGAGGAACTCCAAAGCCCGTTGTGGTCCGACACGATGCACAGGCTGGAAATGCTGCGAAGATCGTTGCTGATGGTGGCGCCGTAAACCGGGTGACTGACGATGTTGGCGTCCAGCGCATAATCCGCCGGATAACTCGCCTGCCAGAGCGTCGGATAGTTCGGGATATTATTCGATTGCCGCAGCACGTCGCGAAGGAAGATGTAACTGTGCGTGTCCACGTCGCTAGGCACGTAGCCCGACAAAAATGCCGCCGCGCGAATAAAACTGAGCCGGTTAATGGGCATGGGCGCGGTGAAAACCAGGCCATTGGTTAAAGAAGGCGGACTGCCATTGGTCGTCCAGCGAATCTCCGCACCTGCTGTGGCGCACGTAATCGAAAGCGAAAAGGGCGTGTCGTGGAAGCCGCGGTTCACGCTGAACTTTGTGTCGGCGACCAGGCCGCTGAAGCCCGCCGCGTTGTTCGTGCCTGGTGTTGGCGGCTGAAAATAGCGAGCGGGCAGCTCGATGCTTTGCTGCACGAAAAGCTCCGGGGCCATCGCAAAGTCGCCATCGCCGGCGCTGACGTTCAGGCCGTGGAGCGCGAGCACGTTGGCGCCGGCGGCCAGCAAACCAGGCGACGGAATGATCGCAATGTCCTCTGCCATGGCTGCGGAATGCGGGGCGGTGGCGGTGGAATCCCATTGGGGTGCTCCCGGCGCGTTGCGTGACGCGACCATCTGACCGTTGAGGTAGGCAACGAACCCATCGTTGTAGCGGATGCGCAGCGTGAGCGACGAAATGCCGGATGGGTTTACGACGTTGAAAGGGATGCGAACGTAGGCGCTGGCACTATTGCCGAACATGAGATCGGCCAGCCCGCCGCTGAGCGATTGCGTCGTGATCTGGAGCGCGTTCAGGAAAACCCCGAACGAAGCGGAACCGTTCTGGTCCACGCTGGTTGAATCGCGCCGGCCAGAAAGCAGAATGGCTCCGGATCCATCCGAGATGACCTCAACGCTGAAACGATACTGCGTGTTCGACGTGGGATGGTTTGTTGTGGCGCCGTTAAAGGTGTAGTTGTTCGTCGCCAGCGCGCCATTGGCATACCAATCCGATACGCGGCTGCCGAGACTGCCGGAGTCGAACGACCAGACCGTGAGCCGATGTCCGCTGTTTGCTGGCAGTCCGCCAATGGCCACATCCAGACCGCCTGTGCCGATGGAGTCAGTTGACATAACAAAATCGCGCAAGAGCAGCGACTCCGTGAACGCGCCGCTGTTAACCGGCGTGGAGCGAAGCCGATCGTCATAGCCCTGCGGAGATGTGTTCGAGACCGCCACGCTAATTCCGCTGAAAACGCGCGTCGTGGCCTGGGTTTGGATGGTTACGTTATTGACGTTCGATTGGATCAGGAACGACGAGAAGTCCGGATGAGTTGACGTGGCTGGATTGCCGCTGCGGTCGTTGAAATCGATCGAAAGCAGGTTGGTCGTGAAACCGACCGGCGCATTCGTTGCCAGCCAGGTTGAGTCGTCGAAGTTAGTGGCGGTCCACGTCAGGCCAAGCGCGCCGTTCGAGGGCACGAAGACCCGTGCGGCCGCTCCGTTCGTGAACAAGAGGCTGGTCGCGACCTGACGCCCCACGCCGAAAGAGACATTGGCCCGCTGCAGGGGATAGTTGAACGCCTGCGCGATAGTGGAACCGTCGGGATGCACGAGTGCGAGATATCCGCCGTTATTATCGAGACGGAAATTGGTGTGCAACTCTGCTCCGGCGATGGCGCGATCCTTGCCGGAGGCGAACACAACCAGCAGACCGGCCGAGGGGAGGTTTGTGGCGGGGAATGTCCATTTGGCGAGATTGGTAGGGGAGTCGGTAAGGTGCCAACCGGCCAGGTTCTCAGCAGCGGCGCCATCGTTGTATAGTTCGATCCAATCCGGCGTCTCGCCATCGGCGTCGCGCAGCCCGCCGTCATTCTCAGCTAGAAACTCCGTAATGCGCAACGCACCAAAGCAAGACTCGCCAGCCAACAGCAACACGAGCAATGCACACAGGCTGAGGAGACGTGGTCGTCTTTGCTCCGCTAACCCGCATTTCTCGCCACGGTCGCAGCGGCGCCTCGCCCGGGCGCCGCACTCTCCCGCATAAGAACGACCGCGCTCTGCCGAGGCGCCGCTACGACCTGCCACTTTTCTGAACGAGTGGCGAGAAAGGCAGGCTAACGGCTTATAGCGATTGCCAAAAATATTTTCCGACCAACCCAGGAGCCAAGGCTGCTGCGCCTCACAGAGGCGCGCTCCTGGAGCGCGGGTCTGCGACCCGCAGCATGTCCAATAGGTTGCCAATCGGAAATGAATTCTGGCAACCGCTCTAATAGCCGACCGGCCTCGGCCAGAGGCATGGGGTTCAATCATGGCGTAAGTCTATCATGGAATTCTGCCGGCGGAAGCGGCGCACACAGCTTGATCATTGGATCACACAGATCGATTCGTTACTCCTGTGCCGCACATGCAATGAGTAGAACCACAAGCCATCAAGGCTCCTGTACGATTCGATAAAAACGCGTGTCGGTGGGAGGCACTTCGAAGCTTGCTTTCAGAATGTTGCCGGTCGGCCCTTCGTACAAGACGTTGGGAACTTCGGCCCATTCTGCGTCATTCAAGGCGGTCTTTTGTTCTACGTGGTGCACGGCGGCCGGGTTGAGCACTTCGATAGTTAAGGTAATATCGAAAGGAGTGACAAATTCGATCTTGCTCACACGCAAATGTCGCTTGGCAACCCTCAACGCATTGAGGAAAACGTTAAACGTGCCGCCCCCCGCGGCGCGCCGTCCCTGGATGAGGAACTTGCCGTCTGGATCGGAATTCACGTCGAAGGAGAAGCGATACGTGCTGTTGTCCGTCGGCAGGACATTTCCATCAAACGTGTAGCCGGTCCGCAACCTCGCTCGTAGCACGACCGGCAATATTTGTGACCAGCACGGTATACTCGCCGGCATCGCTGAGCATCACGCTGTTGAGCATCAAAGTAGAATTCGTTTCACCTGGAAGGTTCGTCCCATCCTTCCGCCATTGCGCAGTGTTTGCCCCACCTTTTTGGAAATTACTTTTGGCAATCACTCTAACCCACACATTTGGAGTTCGATCCTGTCTCATGCTGAAAAAGCAGGTTCATCGACTGAGGCCGGGGGGTTCACCAGCGCCTCGCGGCGCCGTTTGGCTTCGTCACTCACGCGCGCCCATCGAAAATGCCACATGACGGCGAGTTTGGTAATGGCGCTGACCGTGGAGAGCAAGATCAGCGGCCAGCCCGTCCGCACGCCCATGGCCAACGCAAACGCGATGGTGGAAACATCCTTAACAAAAAATAATTGGTGCATCCGCAAGGCGACGGCTCCGGTCTGGCCCGACTGCCGTATGAGAAGAATTTGATGGGCGTAGCCTTGTGCCAGAATGATCGTGACCAGGACAATCAATGTTTGCGACAGGAGCCGTCCCCAAAGAGCGCCGCCCGGATGCAGCAGAAACACAATGGGCGCCGCAAGCATCAGACCGACGCAGCTCGCAAAAATGATGATGCTCCTTGCGTCCCGGCGATCGGCCATCATCTCATAGAGCACCAGCAAGGTCAGAGCCGAGGCGACAAGGCGCGTCCAGACAAGGTAGTGATTGAAGCGCGGCAGACAGCCGCCATAGAGAAAGAAGGAGTAGAACGCCAGAAAGCTGCTGACAAATTGGTTGAGTGAAAGAACAGCCGTCGGGCGCTCGCGCCCTCCGGCAATGAAGACATGCTTGCGCTTCCAGACAAACTGCAATTGCAACCACAGGCCGCCCACGGTCAACAAAAAGATGACCGCGCTGACCAGTCCCGTGAGGTGATACGTCATCGGGACGGGTCAGAATGGCTGCTCTGAGAAAGGAGAGTCGATGCCTGCCGCACCCATGCGCGTCTCATTGCCGCACAATCGCATCAAACTCGGTATCGACGAATGCGGGGAGCGTCTCGGTGCGCACATTGCCGCCGGAGGCCAGTTCGGCCAGCCAATGCAACGCCTTGTGCTCCGAATCCGCGCTGATGATGAGCACGCCGTCGTGGGCGCCGACCGTCCAGTACTGTCCTTCGATCTTTACGCCGGCTTTTTTGGCAGCCTCGTCGAAGGAGTGGGCGCGCTCAGTCGATTTCTTGATGTTCCTGGCGCCTTGTTCGGTAAAACGAAGCAGACTGATGTATCTCGCCATATGGTTCCTTTCGTTGGTCCGTTCGCTCCGATATTCGGATGTGCGCCGTGGAAGTCAACGCTGCCATGCACCGGCGCTGCCTACCGCGTCCCTCCCCCGGACTGGGCAGGAGCGCGTCCGACGGGCGGGTGAGGGGCTGACGCGTTCAGGAGGCGCAATCCGCGCACAAAACTCGGGGCATTCTCCCCGAGGGAGAGGGCCGGGATAGGAGAAGAGACGTGCCAGCCCACGAAGCGAATTATTTTGGCCGCTAATCCAAAGAAAGCTCCAAACTCACTTGACTCGCTTTGTCACCGATTTCCGTGGCGTCATCAACTCCTCGATTTCGTCAGCTTCAATCGGAATGCCCGCCATCAAATCCAGGTAACCGGTCTTTGTGATGAGAATGTCGTTCTCGAGCCGCACGGCGACGCCTTCCTCCTGCACGTAGATGCCCGGCTCGACGGTCATCACCCAACCGGCCTGCATCGGTTCGGTCGTGAAGCCGACATCGTGCACGTCCAGCCCAAGGGGATGGCCGACGCCGTGCATGAAGTATTTCTTGAAGGCCGGCTTGTCGGGGTCCTGCTTCTTTATCTGCGACATCTTCAACAGACCGAGGTCAACCAGTTCCTTTTCGACGAGCGCTTCGGCGTCCTTCTGCCAATCCTTGGGCAGCTTACCCGGGACGGCCAGCTTGCAGGTCTGGCGCAGGACGCGAAGCACGGCGTCATAAATCTGCTTCTGCCGGCGCGTGAAACGACCACTCACAGGGATGGTGCGCGTCATGTCGGACTGGTAATTGGCGTAGCTCGCTCCGACATCGAGCAGAATCAACTGGCCCTTCCGGCACACCTTGTCGTTCTCGACGTAGTGGAGCACACAGGCATTTTCGCCGCTGGCGATGATCGGTTGATAGGCGAAATGGCCGCCACGCCGGATGAACTCGTGAGCGAACTCCGCCTCAATTTCCATCTCGTTCACGCCCGGCCGGGTAAATTTGAGCACGCGACGAAAGCCGGCTTCGGTCAACGCGCAGGCTCTCTTGATCAAGTCGATCTCTATGTCCGACTTGGTGATTCGCAACCGGTGCATCAGCCGCGCCAGCCGCTGATAGTCGTGAAGGGGATAGCGTTCCTGGCAGTCCTTCACGAAGCGGGCGTCACGGCTTTGGACGACGATGTTGGCGCGCTTGTGCTCGTTGGAGTTGAGATAGACATGCTCGCACTCGCATATGAGGCGGTGGAACAACGCGCGAAATTCCGACAGCCATTCCACTCGGGCAACGCCGGAAACCTTCTTCGCTTCCTGCTTGGTCAGCTTGCGTCCCTCCCATGTGGCGATCAGCTCATTCGTTTGCCGCACAAACAGAATCTCCCGCATTTTTTCGTCGTGGGCATCGGGATAAAGGAGCAGGATGGTTTCCTCCTGGTCCACGCCGGTGAGATAAAACAGATCGTTGCTCTGACGAAACGTCAGCGTGCCGTCGGCGTTGGTAGGCAGGATGTCGTTGGCGTTCACGACGGCGAGGGAATTGGGCAGCATCAGCGTTTTCAGGTTCGCGCGATGGGTGCTGAAGAGCAGGGGATCGATCGGCTCGTAGCGCATGAATCGTATTCGTGTGCACCGTTCAGTCGAACGGCCTCATTTGAGGAACAGATTTACGGTTTCCTTCGTGACGGTGTAGGTGCCCGTATTGAAGTTGATTGGAATGGGGACGATGCCGGCCTTCTTATCATCGGACGTGAGCTTGAGCTTCGAATGCACCACCTCGAAGAGCGCCTTCACTCCCATGTAAGTGAACAACTCGCGCTTTTGTCCCACGGCTGCGGTCAGCACGCCTTCCTTCACCAGGCGAAGGTGTTGTTCCTCGGCATCGACGCAGGTGGCTATGATCTTGCCTGCTTTGCCGGCCTCTTTGATGGCCTGCCCGAAACCCGGTCCGCTCTCGGAATCGAAACCGGCCATGCCAACGAGGTCCGGGTGCGCTTGCAGAATGGCTGCGGCCACGCGCACCGCTTCGGCCTGATTGCCCTTGTCCTGTTGCGGTTCCATGCAGGTCAACCCTGCCTTTTCCGCGACGGAACGAAAGCCCGCGAATGCTTTCTGATCGATTTCCTGTTCGATCAAACCGAGCAGCGCAACTTTGCCTCGCCTTCCCGCCAGAGCCTTGACCATCGCTTCCGCCTGGCGCACACCGAGGTCGTACCAATCGGTGCCAATAAACGCCAAGCGCTTGCTGGCAGGCACGTCCGCGTCCACGCAAACGACGGGTATGCCCGCCTCCACGGCCTTGTTGATCGGTGGCACCAGCGCGCTGGGGTCCCAGCCAACGATCATCATGCCGGCAGGACGGCGCGGCATGGTCTGCTCGATGGCCGCGACGAATCCCGGGATATCGATGGTGTTGGGCCCGGCAACGGTAACCTTGACGCCGAGTTCCTGGCCGACCAACCGCAACGCCGGATGGTCGTGCGCCGTGAACAGGGGCAAGTTGGCGTTCGCGGAAAGCCAGACGTATTCCTCGTCCGCGAATGAAACGTTCCGCGGGCTTAAACTGCTGTTGCTGGATTGAGCGGGCGGAGCCTTTTCGCAACCCGTCATTCCCGCAACAAGTCCGGCGCTGGCCGCAAGACCAGCAGTTTTCAGCGCGTCGCGTCGAGTGAAGTTCGTCTTCATAATCTGGTTGAGTTCCGTGCATTAGAAGTCGTGAAGCGCGGTTTCTCAACCCTGAATTTCCGTACCCATAACCCTGGCGGCATGATCTTCTGGTGGCCAGGTGACGGCAACCCGAAATTAACGCCAGAACGGCGATGACAGCACGATCATCGCTTATCAAACACTGCACTTCGTCACTATGGTGCCAGAACCGCCCGATAAACTCGGCGCGCTGCGTTAGTGGCGCTTTTGTCGTTGAACTGCGATGTGCCGAAAGCATTCGTCACCGTCCCGAGCGGCAACCAGCCCTGCCAGTCATCGTTCTTTTGCAATTCGTAGCGCATACCGAACTCGCCCGTGAGCACGAATTGGAAGCCATCCAGTGACCGCTCCGAGCACAGCTGCAAGGCTAGGCTTGGCCGCTTCGTGAAATGCGCGATGATCAGGCGGCTCTGATTCATCGTCAATGTCAGCGGATTCTGCGTCCCGATCGCGTCTCCGCTCCAATTGAAGAAGCTCTGTCCGGGCTCCGGCACCGCAGTCAGCGTTATGGTCTGGCCGCTGTTGAAACGATTGCCTCGCGGCGTGTTCGACACCGAGCCAAACCCCTCGGCCAGTACCGCCAGCGCGAATTCTCCGCCCGTCAAGGGCTGAAACATCGCCGTCACAGTCGAATTCGCGTTCGTCACGGCGAAACTGAGCGGATTGTTCGTGCCGCTGGCGGCGGTGCCCCAGAACGCAAAGTAGTTCCCCGTCTGCGGCAACGCCGTGAGCCGCACGGTGCTGCCATACGGATACAGCACCGGCGACGGCTCTACCACCAACGCGCCCGCGCCCGACACCACGTTGCTCAATGTCGTGCCGAACACCGCCTCCACACACCGGGCACGGTTCATCAGCAAGGACGCGCTCGGATTCGTGCCCATAACATCGCCGAGCCATTGCAGAAAAACCCAGCCCGGTAGGGACGTGGCTGTTAGAGAAACCGCCGCGTTGCTAGGGAAGGCATCGCCTTCAGGCATCGTTGTCACGATGCCGCCGCCAGAATCCGTAATGTTCAATGGATGATAAACGGTTACGAGCGCAACACCGCCGGTGACAATTCCAAATGAGTTCGAGAGCACGACAAGGTACTGACCAGCCGCAGAATCAGTGACAGTGCGTATGTTGAGCGTCGCATTCGTGCCTCGGCGAATCAGCTTGCCATCTTGATACCATTGATAGGAAATCGGCTTCGCCCCGAAAGCTGAAACGCCCAAGGTAAGGCTTCGTCCCGATACTCCAACCTCGTCTTCGGAAAAGGCAGTGACTACAGGAGATGCCAGCGTTGGAAGGATCCCGAGCGCCAAGGAATGAGAGCTTCCTGCGGCAATTTTCGTGACCCCAATCAAACCAGCGGGAACATCAAACTGTCCACGGTCATCAATGTTGGTACCCCAGCCGACAACGGTTCCATCACGCAGCAGACCAAGATTGAAACGGTGACCCCCGCTCACGGCTTGAAATCCACACTCGCCTACAGGCGCATTGGCATTCTCCAAAAAGCTTCCCCAAGTGAAAACCATTCCATCGTTCCGCAAAGCGGCGCTGTGATAACTACCGGCACTGATGGCAACTACGTTCGACAATCCCGGCGGCACGTTAGTCTGCCCGAAATAACCGCCACCCCAGGCAGCAACAGTTCCACCCGCTTTGAGCGCGAGACAATGACCGTCACCGGCGGCAATTGCGACCACGCGCCCCAGATTGGCCGGCACGTTGGTCGTTCCATCGCCACAAGATTGCGAACTTCCCCAAACGACCACTTGCCCATCGCCGGTTAGCGCCATGCTATGACAAAAGCCGGAGGCAACGGCGACCACACCGGTCAATCCCGTCGGTACGTTGGTTTGTCCAAAGGAATTGCTCCCCCACGCCAGGACTGTGCCGTTGCTCCGCACCGCAAGAACATGAGTATCACTGACGGAAATTGCCGCAATGTTTGTCAGGTCAGATGGGGAATTAGTAAGGTCGCAAAATCCGGAACCGCCCCACAGTGTAATCGTTCCGTCGCTCTTCCGCACTGCGTTGAGCAAGCCTCCAGCGACGATGTCCGTGACGTTCGAAAGACCACTTGGAAGCGAGGTCTGCCCAGCCGTATTGTCCCCCCAAGCGACAACGCGGCGGCTTGGCGGTAATGTGAAAAGAACCAATGATGCGACCTGGCTGGTAACTGCTCCATAATCATTCGTAACTACCACCGAATAGTTGCCGACGTTCGTCAGGACGACGGCTTCGATAGACAACCTGGGCGATGTCGCGCCGGGAATAGGCGCTTCGTCCCTGCGCCATTGGTAACAAAGAGGTTGACCACCCACCGCGTGCACGCAGAACACGGCTTGTGCGTTCAACGTCACATATTGGTCGTGCGGTTGACGGACAATCGAAGGTGGAATAGGAACCACCGTAAGAACGACCGGTGCGCTGGTAATGGAACCGAAAGAGTTTCTCACGGCGACGGCGTAGTTTCCACTGTCTTCAGGCCGGACGCCATTGATCGCCAGCGTCATGTTCGTTTGACCCATCAACGGGATGTCGTTTTTCTGCCATTGAACGATCAACGGCAGGGCACCGAACACGCTCACACTGAGGCTCACATTAGTCCCTGCAACAACACTCTGATTGGTGGAAATATTCCGAATTAGTGGTGAACTCGCGCTCAGTTCCACCGCCCCTATATCGACGCCTAAGCTTTGGGGTCGCGCCATTCCACGCTGGTCAATCTGTGGTGCCCCGCTGGACGTGCCTGCATCGACCGCCGGACTTTCGGCGAACGGTGCGTGCGTCAACGTGACTCCACCGTAATCGTCCAAAACACCCAAGCTAAACGAGGCGTTTGTTCGATCCGAGGCGACCAACCCACTCATGCCGAATCCGCTGTCCACGAGATTATACCCCTGACTATTGAACGAACCGTAGGAGGACTGAAGGATGTTGTTGAGAAGTGAGAGTCCTCCGAGTGGAGAGTAAATTCCGGCACCAAAAGCCGATCCGGAATAGCCACCGTGATAGGGGAATTGCGTACCGCCTGGTCCACCAGCACCGCCAGCTGCAACGTTTTGGTATATGGTACAGTTGACTAATGAAACGCTATTCGCACCGCAGAACATGCCTCCGCCATAAGCGTTACCTCCGTCGCCGCCATAGTGCGCTCCACCTCCACCATCGCCGCCTTGTGATCGGTTTCCTGAGAGGGTGCAGTTGACCATGACCAACGTGGCTGGCGCATTTGTCGGCAGACAAATGGCGCCACCAAAACCGTTCGCCCCTGGGTATCCGACAAAGCCAATGATACAATCGTTTCCTCCATAGCCGCCGATTGCAGCATTGCCCGAGAGCGTGCTCCTCGCCAATGTCAGTTGGCCTCCTTCAGCGAAGACACCGCCACCTAAGCCTCCTCCGGATCGAGGAGGACAAGCCCAACTGCCGATAGCTCGATTCGCCGCCACCGTGCTATTCGAAATGGTCACCGCTCCGCTTTGCAGATAGATGCCTCCACCCCTTCCTCTCAAATCATCGGCCGTGGACAATAAACCGAACGGTGCTCCCGCGCCGCCTGCAATGTTGCTGACAAGTGCCGACGAAACGACCATCAAGGTGCCCCGATTCAGGATGCCACCGCCTGGGACCGACACACTCCAATTGCGCACCACTGCGCATCCAGCCAGTGTTAAGCTTCCCGCATTGAGAATTCCTGCCCCTCCGCCATTTGTGACATAGCCTTCGGCAATGGTGACGCCGCTGATCGCGACCGTGCTGCCAGAGACGATTTCAAAAATACGGAACCGGTTACTTCCGCTGATGGTAAGCAAACTCGCTCCCGGACCCGCTATCGTCGCAGTGCCAATGATGGCCGGCAGAGGAGATTCAAGCGTGATGGTTCCGAGGAGATTTGTGCCAATGATCATATCAGCGCCGACCGCCGCATTGGCGTTGGAGATTGCCCAGCGCAACGAGCCCGCACCGGAATCTAAAGTGTTCGCGACGTGAAAACTTGCGGCGTGCGACGAAAAGGCGGCGAGACTGACGAAAACCACCACAACTCCAGCATGGCGACGCGGCTCGCGCCTGTTCAGGCGTTGCGTCCTCATGCTGCTCTCATACGCTCACCTCGCGGCTTTGGCGAGCTTTTTTGGAACGGAACCATCTCCTGGGGTCCGGGTCGGTTCCCATATTCGCATATTTTGCTTGTTGAATCAGTCCTAGGTAGCGGGCGGCGCAGCGATCGGCTCGCAGCGAGCGCACGCTGCGGGCTTGCTCTGAAGCAGTTTGTTCCGTCTGGTCGAACAAGAACTCAGCCGCGCCTTCGATTCATCAGCGAATCCAACGCCACGGCCAGCACCAGCACGGAGCCAAGAATAATTCCCTGCCACTCCGAAGAGACACGCATGATGATGAGCACATTTTGCATCAACGCCATGAAAAATACCCCGATGAGCGCGCCCACGATTGTCCCTTTGCCTCCGGCAAGACTGGCGCCGCCCAGAATAGCAGCCGTGATTGCGCCCAACTCCTTCAGGTCGCCGACGGTCGAATTGGCGGTGCCCATCCGTGAGGCGAAAACGATTCCGGCCAGCCCGGCCACTGTCCCCATGATGGTGAAGGCGAGGATTTGCATGCGTTCGACGTTGATGCCGGAGAGCAACGCCGCCTTGGCATTGCTGCCAATGTAGTAGTACTGCCGGAAGAATCGCGTGTGGGCGAGACAGTAGTGCGCTATCACCGCCAGCACGAGCAACAGCCAGACGGGCGTCTGAATGCCGAAAAGTTCCGCCTGCCCAAACTTCGTAAATGGATCCGGCAAAAACGTGATCCCGGGTCCGCCAATCAGCAGGGCGAGTCCTTTGAAGATACCCATCGTCCCCAGCGTGGTGATGAGCGCATTGACACGCACCTTGGCTACGATGAAGCCGTTGAGGAAACCGCCGAGCGCGGCAGCAGCCAATCCTCCCAGAACGGCCAGCGGCACCGGCCATCCCGCAATCTTCATCAGCCAGCCGGTGATGACCCCGATCAGCGAAGCCATGGCGCCGACGGAAAGATCGAACACGCCGCCGACCAGCATCAACATCATGCCCATGGCAAGGAAACCTTCAAACGCGAGGTTTCGCAGGATGGCGCTGAAATTGTCTGCGCTCCAAAAGTAAGGCCGGAACGTGACCGGATAGATCACGCTCAACATCACCGGGAGCAGCACGATGAGGATGACCAGGCCCAATTCACGCGAAAACGTGGGGAACTGGAAGCGTCTGCTCCTGGATTTACTTTTTCGAGCGACCGAGGGAGTGGCAGTTTCGGGCATAGATCACTCCGCAGCCAGGGAAAGTTGAAGAAAATGCATGGTCATTGAAAAGGCGCACGAGGTTTCATGGGCATGGTTCCACATCGCTCATCGCCGCCAGGCGCAGGACGGCTTCTTCGGTCGCATCGGCGCCGTTGAACTCTCCGGCAATCCGCCCTTCTCTCATGACGATGATCCGATCGGCAATGGCCAGCACTTCCGGCAGGTCCGAGGAAATGACGATGACCGCGATGCCCCGGCGCGCCACTTCGTGCAGCAGACGGTGCACTTCGGCTTTGGCGCCAACGTCCACGCCGCGCGTCGGTTCATCCACAATCAGCACCTTGGGATTTACTAACAGCCATTTCGACAGAACAACCTTCTGTTGGTTGCCGCCGCTGAGATTGTGAACGACTTGGTTGACGTTGGGTGTTGCGATGCGCAGCCGCTCACAGAATCCGATGGCAGCCTGCTTTCCGCGGCCATCATCGAGCCACCACGAACCAAAATCCTTGAGCGTTGCGGCGATGACATTCTGGGCGACGGTCATTTCCAGGAACAATCCTGATTCCTTGCGATCTTCCGAAGCGTAGCCGATGCCAGCCGCAATGGCCTGAGCAGGTGACCGAAGCGAGACCGGCCTGCCATCGATCCGGATCTCGCCCGAAGCACGCCGGCGCGCGCCGAAAAGCGATAGTGCCAATTCCGTGCGCCCCGCGCCCGCCAATCCAGCCAAGACGACAATTTCGCCTCGACGCACTTCGAAGGAAATGTCTTGCAGGAAAGGACGCCTCTCCCGGAATTCAACCGCGTCATTCAGTCCGCGCACCTCCAGGATGACTGGACTGTTTTCGGGAATCCTGTCCGTGTGGCGTTGGTGCAAGGCAATCTCCCGTCCCACCATTCGCGCGACGAGTTGATCCGCATTGGTCTCCGCGACCGCAAAGGTTCCCTGCCACGCGCCATCCTTGAGCACTGTGACGCGGTCGGCGATTTCGAAGATTTCCTCGAGCCTGTGCGAAATATAAACGACGCCAACGCCCGTGTGCTTGAGCTGGCCAATGACGCGAAACAGGGCCCCCGTTTCCGTCCCTGTCAGCGCTGCCGTGGGCTCATCCAGGAGGATCAGTTTGGCGTGCAGCGAAAGAGCCTTGGCAATCTCGACCATCTGCTGCTGGGCCGGCGAAAGATGACTGAGTGGAGTCCGCGGTTTGATCTGACCGGGAGCAACGTTCTGCAACAGCTCCTCAGCAACGGCGAACAGCCGCTGGCGATCGATCTTGCCCCACCGGTTCACCGGCTGGCGCGCCGCAAGAATATTTTCGGCCACGCTCAGCTCGTTGAAAAGACTGCGCTCCTGGAAAACGATCGCGATGCCGAGCTTTTGGGCTTGATGCCCGTTGGCAATGACCGCCTCCGTCTGGTCATCGAACTGGATGCTTCCTTCATCCGGCTGGTGAACGCCGGCAAGGATGTGCATAAGGGTGCTTTTGCCCGCGCCGTTTTCGCCCACCACGGCATGAACTTCTCCGCGCCGCACGTCAAAATCAATTCCTCGCAGCGCGTGCACACCGGGAAATCGTTTGTGAATGCCGCGCATTACCAACAGGGATGTGCCGTTCGCTTCCATTTCAGAAAAGGAAGGCTCTGAATGCATCGAAGAGAGTCCTCATCGCAACATCGTCCCCGGAAGACTTAGTCCTGCTGTGCAATCACTGGATTTTGCAAAACGCCGATGCCTTCGATCTCCAGGCGCACCGTGTCGCCCGGTTTCAGAAAAAGGGGCGGGCGTTGGAAGGCGCCGACGCCCGCGGGTGTTCCCGTGCTTACCACATCGCCCGGCTCCAGGGTCATGACCTGGGAAAGGCGGCTCAGCAGCACGGGTAAAGGGAAAACCCAATCGCTGGTCGAGCCGTCCTGCATCACTTTCCCATTGACCAGCGAGCGCAGGCGGACGTTGCCGGGGTTGGGCAATTCATCCGGGGTCACGATGCAAGGGCCCATCGGGCAGAACGTGTCGAAGTTTTTGCCCAACGTGATTTGGTTGTCCTTGAACTGCACATCGCGGGCCGAGACGTCATGGAGGATGGTGTAGCCGGCGAGGCAACTCATCACCTGATCTTCCGGCATGTTCCTGATCGTTTTGCCAATCACGACGGCGAACTCGACCTCGTAATCAAGCTGGTTCGTCTGTTTGGGGTGGACGATCGGCTCACCCGGCCCGATGACCGCGGAGGGCAGTTTGGAAAAAAAGAATGGTTCGGTCGGCATCTTCGCGGCCGGGTTCTCCTCCATATGAGCGCGATAGTTAATGCCCGAACAGAGAATCTTTCCAGGCCTTGGAAGTGGCGCACGGATCCTGGCCTCGTCAAACAGATACATGGCTTGTTCTCCCACCGGCATGGCCGGCCGCTTGCCTATCCACGTCAGCGTCTCTTGCGCCGCTTCCATGGCCGCTTTATCCAGACGCAAGAAGGCGAGCATGTCATCCGGCAGCGACGGCAGCATGCCGTCTTTGGCGGGACGTGACGAACGCATGGCGGCATAGGCGGCGGGCAAATCCACCAATTGGCCGCGGCACTCGATGCCAATTCGCGGCCGGCTTGCGACTTCGAAGGTGTAAAGTTTCATTGATTAAGTTAGTTCGCGATCAAGACACCTTTATGAACCGAACCTGGTACGGCGTTCAGCCGGGCAAACACTTCCGGGGCCTCCCACAAGCTGAATTCTGTGGCCACTTTCGGGTAATGAATTTTGCCGCCGGCCAGCAGGTCGAGTGATTCCGGGAAGCAGTTCACCGAAGCGCGCGAGCCGACGACGGTCATTTCCTTGCGCGTGAAATCCAGGCCGGGGAACTGCACCAGGGTTCCCTTCTGGACCAGGCCGACGATGACGATGCGGCCGCCGGCTGCGACCAACTCCGATGTCAGTTCCATTGCCTTGGGATTGCCCGTCGCTTCGATCACCACCGGGGCGCCTTCGCCATTGGTTTGATCCAGCACGCGGGCCAGCAAATGCTCGTCCGCCTGGAGAACATCCGCACCGAGCTTCCTCGCAAATTCCAGCCGCGCCTCGTTGATATCCGCCACCACAGGATGCGCGCCACGCGCCCGCGCCACTTCCAGCAGTGCCAGACCAATCGGCCCTGCGCCAAGGATGAGCACGTATTCATCGGCTTTCACCTGGCCGCGCCGGCAAGCCTGGACACCGATGGCTACCGGCTCAGCGAACGATGCGAACACGGGCGAAAGCCCGTCAGGCACCGGATGAATGTTCGTGGCGGGAGCAACCACCAAGTCCGCATAACCTCCGGCCTGATGCACACCCAGAATGCGAAGGTTGGCGCAGCAGTTCGATTTGCCGACGCGGCACGGATAACATTGGCCGCAGCCCAGGAACGGTTCGATAACGACCGTTTGGCCGACCCGCAAACCGCGAATGTTCTGGCCGACCTCCGCAATGGTGCCGCAGATTTCATGGCCGCCAATGATGGGGTAGGTCGCGTACGGGTTCTTTCCCTGATAAATGTAGATGTCGCCCGCGCAGATGCCGGTGGCCTTGACCGCGACCAGCACGTCGTGCGGCCCGGGCCTGGGTGTGGCCCAATCGCCCACGTGCATCGTTTGCGGGGCATCAAAGATGGCGGCCTTCATGCAGGAATTGCTTCAGGAGAATTAGCAATTAGCAATCAACAATTATCAATCATCAATTTTGAAGAGGTCGCCGGGCTCAATGTGAGGAAATTGTTAATTGGGAATTGATGATTGCTAATTGCTAATTGGGTTGTCCGCAGCCAAGTCCGGACGGCGCTTGGCAGTCAACACAGATTTGGCGAGCATCTTGAGCAGTTGCTCGGATTCGTCCAGCAGAGACGCCAGTTTCTTTTGGGGTTGCATCTTTGTCATGACGATGAAACGAAGCCAGCCGCGTGTCTCACGCATCTCCTTGGTGGCCACACTCAGCTTGTGACTGAAGTCGTCCCGGCTTTCACCCGAACAGCCTTCGTCGTAGTTTGGAGCCGAGGCGGTGCCGCAGCGAACCAGTTGACCAGCCACATGGCGTCCCAGTCGCGTGTCTGGCAGCGCATCGACGACTTGCCCAATGCGCGCCGCAAAACGCCAGAGTCTTTGAGAAAAGTCTTCCGAGTTCATCGTGAGCTCTGATCTTTCTTTGGCGAGATTAGCAATTAGCAATCAACAATTATCAATTATCAATTTCCAAAACCTCGCCTGGTTTAAGGACCACCGACCTGGGCACACGCTCCCCGCGCCCTTTGGCTTTCTCCAGATGATGATTGAAGTCGCGCGCTTCGTCACAATCTGGGTTGATGTAGTGACAGGGCATGAAGGGCCAGAAATTGCTAATTGGGAATTGTTGATTGCTAATTGCTAATTGGCTTGTCCGCAGTCAGGTCCATTGGAGTGGCGCCTTTGCTTCCGGAAAAATTAGCAATTAGCAATCAACAATAATCAATTATCAATTTCCCAAACCTCGCCAGGTTTAAGGACCACCGACCTGGGCACACGCTCCCCGCGCCCTTTGGCTTTCTCCAGATGATGATTGAATTCACGCACTTCATCACAATCCGGATTGATGTAGTGACAGGGCAGCACCGTTTCCAATCCCAGCCATTGTGCGGCCAGCGCGCCTTCGCGCGGATTCATCTCGGCACTGAGCATCTGCCCCGGCGCAGGAAAACGATGGAGAATCTCCAACGGATTCGCAATGCCCACGCAGCCGATGTTTGGGCGATAAAGCTCGGCTTGCAACTTCAGGTCGCTGAAGATGGCCGTGTCACCGTAATGATAAAAGCGCACGTTGGGATCGGCATAGATGACAAAGGCCATCGGCACGCCCGAAGCAAACGTCCCATCCGGCAGGGTGATCTGCGACCAGTGATGGCATTCGACGGGTTGCACCTTGATGCCGGCCACTTCCACGGCGATGCCCCAGGTCGTGGCCCGAATTTGCGTGGCAGGAATACCCTTGGCCATGAGATAGGCCTTAACCTCCCCGCCGCAAATGACAGGCGCATGGGTGCGGCGCGCGATGGCTTCTGTATCGCCCAAATGATCGATCGCCGCATGGGACACAATGATGAGATCAACCCGCTCCAATTCGTGGGACTTGATCGGGCTGCCAGGATTATCGTCCAGGAAAGGATCGATAACAATGTGCTGACCTCGAGCCGTAGCAATCTCGTAGGCAGCCACTCCGAAAAATCTTATTTGAGTCATAGATCGGGGCGAGCCTCGCTCTCTGCCGAAAGAAGCTTTTCCATGTCATCACGGGTCAGGCGATAAAGATACCATTCGGAGAGCCGGCGCGCACCCAACCGCTCATAGACCGCTTGGGCTTTGGTGTTCCAATCCAGGCAGGTCCATTCCATGCGACCACAACCTCGGTCGTAGGCCATTTGAATGCACTGCCGCAGAAAAGCCGAACCGATCCCGCGCTTTCGGTACTCGGGCAAGACAAACAAATCTTCCAGGTAGAGCGTGGGATTGGCCCGAAAGGTCGAGTAAGCTTCAAATAAGACTGCGTAGCCGACAGGCTTTGGCACGTCCTCCCAGAAGCCCAGCCAGCTTTCGAACTTGGGCCGCTCGCCAAAGCCATGCTCGATAAGTCGCTGGCGGCCCTCCGCATCCGGCGGAGCCAGTTTCTCGAAGTTAGCCAGGGCGGTAATTAATTCCAGCAGGCCGTCAGCATCGGCCCGTGTGGCCCGACGCCAGCTGAATGAGGTTGTCTGCATGGGCAGTGAATGATCGGTGTCTTGCATGGTTTCAACGATTGTGACCGGACCAACACATTCTTGCTATATCGATTGCCAAAAGTAATTTTCAAAAAGGGTGGGCCACGCCCTGCTGGGCGTTGCGGCAAACCGGCAGGTTTGCCCCACCTTTTTGGAAATTACTTCGCTAATCACTCTAGACCCCGAGGTCGCGGAGCATTGCGCGGAGGTCGCAGAGGCCAAAGCCTCCTCTCTGCGGTCCTCCGCGAGAACCTCTGCGTCCTCTGCGTTTAAAAAGGCGGCCCGGACCAATCATTCGGCTACGATTCGGCTCAAATAAACTCGTTAATCAAATTCTCCAAAAACTCCTGCCGCCCGCTGGCGTTCGGATCTACGTCGCCTTTCTTCAGCATGTAAGCTTCGAGTTCCTTGAAGCCGACCTTGCCTTCTTCGATTTTCTTGCCGATGCCGGAATCCCACGAGCGGTAGCGCTGTCTCACAAACTCATCCAGACGCCCGTCTCTGCGAATGGCGGCGGCGATTTTCAATCCTCTGGCAAAAGTGTCCATGCCGGCGATGTGGGCGTAGAACAAATCGATGGGCTCGAAACTTTCCCGGCGCACCTTGGCGTCGAAGTTGGTCCCGCCGGTCTTAAAGCCGCCCATCTTCAAAATGGTGAGCATGCATTGCGTGGTCAGATAAATGTCGGTGGGAAACTGGTCCGTGTCCCAGCCGAGCATCACGTCGCCCATGTTGGCATCGATGGAGCCGAGCGCACCGGCCGCCGCCGCCACTTCCAGCTCATGCTGCATGGTGTGTCCGGCCAAAGTGGCGTGATTCGTCTCGATGTTCAGCTTGAAGTCATCGAGCAGATCGTATTCACGGAGGAAGTTCAGGCAGGCAGCGGCATCGGAATCGTATTGATGCTTGGTCGGTTCTTTGGGTTTGGGCTCGATGTAAAAGGGGCCTTTGAACCCGATCTGTTTCTTGTGGTCCACAGCCATCTGCAGGAAGGCGCCCAGATGATCCATCTCGCGCTTGAGGTCGGTGTTGAGCAAGGTCGTGTAGCCTTCGCGCCCGCCCCAGAACACATAGCCCGCTCCGTCCAGTTCGTGGGTGACTTCCAGCGCCTTCTTTACCTGCGCGGCGGCGTGGGCAAAGACATCGGCATTGCAACTTGTGGCCGCACCGTGCATGTAACGTGGGTGTACGAAGAGACAGGCCGTGCCCCAAAGCAACTGAATGCCGGTCCGCTCCTGCTCTTCCTTCAGCACCTTCACCACCGCATCGAGATTTTTGTTCGACTCCTTGAGGTTGCGTCCTTCCGGCGCGACATCCCGATCGTGAAAGGCGTAAAAAGGAGCGCCGAGTTTCTCCATGAACTCGAAGGCGACGCGCGCCCGCTTTTGGGCCATCGCCACTGAGTTGGTGCCATCCTCCCATGGACGCAGGGCCGTGCCGACGCCGAACATGTCCGCTAATTGCCCGCGAAAGGTATGCCAATAAGTCACCGAAAAGCGCAGGTGCTCCTTCATGGACTTGCCTTCGATCGCTTCCTCAGGATTGTAATGCTTGAAGGCAAGAGGATTTCTGGATTTCAGGCCCTCGAATTCAATTCTTGAGATTTTGGGAAACGCTTCTGGCATAACGTTCAGTTTTTCAATTTCGCGTGAAGGCAGGAGCTTAACGTCCGTCCTCCAGGTTGGCAAGAATAGGTGCTACGCGATTGTCAGCAGCGGGAGCATCTCAGTTTTTGAGCAGTGAGTGAATGCAGCATGGGGTGTGTCCCGGAGGGACATCCGACAATAGCCCGGCGTTTCAACGCCGGGTGGAGCCGAGAATACAGACAAGTCCCGGGACGGCAGAAAATCCAACTCTTCAACGGGATTTTCGTTCGTCCCTCCGGGACTCGGTGGTTTTGAATCGCACCACCCGGCGTTGAAACGCCGGGCTATTTTCACGATGTCCCTCCGGGACAAGGGACGGCGAATTCCCGAAAGGCATTAAGCTTAGTAAGCTTAGCCCGGAGGGCTGATGGACATAGGCCGGGGATAACATCCGCTCATCATCCGAGGCCCTGTGGGCTGGCAGTGTCAGATCCAATCCGCGACTTCCCTTCGCCCAAACGCAGCATGGCAGCTCCGGGATAGCTTCGTGCTGCCTTCGAGTCCATTTGTCTGGACCGATCCGAGTGCGTCCACGGGCTTTTGTGTTTATCGCGTCGTGACCGGCAATTAGCCAAAGTTGACCGGGCGCGCTAATTCGGCGGATTCATAGGCGGCAAAGACAAGCCGAAGTGTTTTCGAGTTGTCCTCGGCGTTGGTTTCGGGAGTGCCCGTTCTCTGCATGCCTTTCAACAGATCCGCGTGGCAGGGAACGATGCTGGCATGCACGACGTCATAGGCCGGATCGGCCCACGCATAGCGCGGTGGTGGAAAGCGCTTCGCATGCGTGCCCTCTTTAGTGGTGACGCGCACCCAAAAGTCCGGCGCCAGTTCCAGTGAGCCCCGATCGCCCTCAACGAAAACAAACGTTTCCGGAAAACGATCCTGTTCCAGGAAATTCTCCGCGTAGGCCATTTGGCAGAGCACTGTCGTGCCGCCACTCATCTTCATCATCACCGTCGCAACGTCTTCGCCTTTGATATCCTTGTGAATTTGCTGCGTGTGGCAACAAACATTCTCGGCCTCGCCAAAAAGAAAGCGAGCGACATCCAGAATGTGAGTTCCCAGATCGGTCAGGATAAATTGCTTCAGCTCTTTGAGGAACGGCTGGTTCTTGAACACAGGAAAGCCGGAAATCATATCGATGCGGGCGCGAAATGGTTTTCCGATCGGGCCCTCGTCCAACAGCCGCTTGACCTGGCGAATGGGCGTTTGCCAGCGCCAGTTCTCGTGAATGTAAAAGGGCACACCGGCACGGCGACACGTTTCCACCATCTCCTCCGCAATCTTGAGCGAGGGCGCCATCGGCTTTTGGCAGATGACTCCGACCTTGTACTGGGCGGCCAGGGAGACAAAGTGAGCGTGCGTATCCACATCCGTAATGATGTCAACGAAATCCAGCTTCTCACGTTGAAGCAGCTCCTTCGCGTCATCGTAAACCGAAGGCACGTCAAAGCGTTTGGCCAAAGCCTCGGCCTTGGCGCGGGTGCGATTGTAGATGGCCACGCATTTCGCGCCGGGTACTTCCTGCCAGGCGCCTAGTTGAAAGGCGGACCAAAATCCAGCGCCGAAGATGGCAAACCGCAAGTCGCTCATAACGACTTCTCCAAAGCTTTCACCATCCACACCATCGCGTCATTATAGGGCGTAGGAATGCCGAAACGGCGGCCGGCTTCGACAATCGCGCCGTTGATCACGTCGATCTCCGTGCGGCGGCGGTTTTCCACGTCCTGGAGCATCGAGCCCTTGGTATTGGGCGCGAGTTTTTTTAGAAGCCCGGTGATGGCTTCCCAGCGTTCATTGAAATCAAGCGGGATCTTTTGCGCCTGCGCGACGGCGACGACCTCTCTCAACAGCCCGTGCATCAGTTGCTGCATGTCGGGCGTGTCCAACAGGCGTTCGGCCGTAATGCGCAGCGTGGCGCTGGTGGGCAACGTGGCAACATTCAATGCGAGCTTCGACCAAATCTCCTTCAGCACGTGCGCCGTCGCCGTAACGTCAATATTCGCCTTTTGGAATGTGGCCGCGAGAGATTGCAATCGCTCCGTCATCGACCCGTTCAACTCGCCGATGAAGGTCATCCCCTTGCCGGCATGCAGGACATGCCCCGGGCCGAGCACGGTCGCACTGTGGTAGCAAACGCCGAGCAGCAGCTTTTCCTCGCCAACGATGGCCCCGATGCGCGGCCCGTTGCCCCAACCGTTTTGGAGTGAAAGCACCATCGTGTCCGGACCCATGAGCGGCGCCGCATTTCGCACCGCTGCTTCGGTGTGATAACACTTCACAAAAACGAGGATCAGATCGACTGGGCCGACCTCGGCGGGCTTATCCGTGGCCCGAATCGGAACGGTTTGCTGAGTGCCAGTTTTGTCCTGCACGATCAAGCCGCGTGAATTGATAGCGTCGAGCGCCTCGCGGGCCACGTCGATGAGCGTCACGTCGTTTCCGCCCGCTTTAAGTTGAGCGCCCATGACACTGCCCATCGCGCCCGCTCCGATGACTGCGATTTTCATAAGGAGCGTGGACGTCTCGTCCGCCCGAATAAGCCTGGGCCGCTGAGGCCAAATGCCTGCGCCCAAGCCGACTCACTGTTTGGTGAAAGAGTTTCGTTGGAATCAATCATTGGGCGAAGATGGTTATCAAACTGTCATTTGTAGGTTCGTGCGGACGAGACGTCCGCGCTCCTGTTGTATCGTACCGACTTAGGGCGACGCTTCTTCATGCAGTTCCTTCAACAGCGTCACGGCCCTCGCCACAAGCATTTCACCCGCGCCCTCGGCACAGCGGGAGCTGACGACTTCGTAAGCGCCTTGAGCGTACGCAGGCTGGTCCGGGACATAACCAATCGAGCCGTTGGCCAGCTCGGCGATCATGGTGTACTTGAACGGCGACGCCCTCTTGATCGCCAGGCCCAGTTCGACAAAAATTTCTCCTGGCAAACTCACCCAGGCGAGTTCAGGACCGAGCGCGATGACTTGCACTTCCACCTCGTGCGGTTGGCCCTCACGCGCAGCCACGTCGAGAACTTTGTAGGCGTGAACTTTTTCCATGAAACCGGAGTTGTCCTTCATCGTGTAACGTTTCACGGTGGCGCGGGCCTTCTCAATATCGTCGGCTGAGAGCTCCGGCAAAGGCAGCTTGACGGTTTGACTCCGGGCCTGCAACCGGCCGGGCTTCACCGGCTGCAACTGCTTGTAGGTTTGAAACACTTCCGCGGCCAGGATGGCGCCGATGCGATGCGCTTCGGACGGGCCCTTCTGCGGGTTCGCCCAGTTCACATCGACATGATTGATGTTGCCGCACGCGCCGTTCGCGAAAAGGGTAACCATGTTGGTCCCTTTATAGGACGCCAGCAGACGCGACAATGCGCCCGGATAATCCGCCGAAAAATTTTCACCGCCGACCGTATCGGGGTGCATGGCGAAGTTGACGCAGGTAGCGATGGCGAGAGGGGGCGCTTTGTCGCGTGGGGCTTCAAACAACACCACGCCCACGTCCGGATCGATGGGACCGGCCGTGCGGACAATGTTCGTGTTGAGCTTGCCTGGATTCCAGCGCACCGTTCCATCCTTCATGAAGTAGCGACGGTTAAAACTCAGGCGTTCTTCGCGGCCGATGGCGGCGGCCACGCGCGCGGGCTCCAGGCGCGATGCAGCCAGGCGAACACTTTCCGCGATCCGCTTTGGCAGTGTTACCGAATAATTCCGGGAGACTTCCGCCTCGCCTCCTTGAGCGGCTTCACGCGCGCCACGTTTGGCCAGCACCGGTCCGGTGTGGGCGTGCGTGGCGCTGATCATCACGTGATCGCCGCGCAGCTTCGTGGTCTGTTCGATTTCACGCCGGGCAGCCTCAACCATCCAGCGTGTCGTCGCGATCAGGTCAAGGGCCACCAGCGCCACCCGTTCGCCGTCTTGCTCCAACACGATGGTTTTGGAAAACAGGTCATCGTTCGTGCCCTGGGCGCCACGTTCGAAGTAATAACCTGCCATCCCGATGCCGGCCGGAGGCGTGATATTAATGGCGGCCGCCCCAACGCGGAGCTCCGCTTCACACGTTCCGGAGGAGATCGCAACCCAGGCGCCGAGAATTTGGATGACCGTTTTCATGCGGCTATTGCATCGGATCAAACGATCGTTGGCGTTGTGTTGAATCCCGGCATCATGTCTTCCTCACTCGAATCGTAAACGCTTCCGCCGGGTTTTTGACCATCAGTTGCTGAATATTGCTTTCACTGAATCCAGCGTCACGCAGATCGGGCAACAGATGCGTGAAAATGCTTTCGTAGGCATTCGCAGCGCCACCGGAATGAAGCTTTAACGAGCCCCGTCCGCCTTCGCCTTCAACCGACCAGAAATGGTCGTGCGAAAGTAGCGCCTGACCCAGAAGCTTTTCATCTCGCAGCGCCATGAGAAACTTTTTGTAGCGCTCGCGATTCTTCTCCGAAGCGCTGTAACCATCGAGGCTCACCCACGCCCCGCGCTTTGCCATTTCAATGTGCCGTCCGGGATCATTTTGCGCGTGAACCCAAATGAGCGCTCCTGGCGCCACACCTTCCTCTTTGAGAACGCGCAGCTCATCAAGCGCTGCCTCGCCATCGCCCGTGTGGATGGCAATGCTCAGCCCGCTCTCCAAATGCGCGCCAGCCGCGGCCCGAACAAGCTTCACGTGCGCCTCAGACAACTTTCCTTTCTCGACGCCCAGCTTGAGAAATCCCGGACGCACGCCGCTGCCGTCGATGCCCTCGCGCCATTCCTTCAACCAGCGGGCGCTCAATTGCTCGGCCGTCTCGGTAAAGGCATGCCTGGGGAGAAACTTGTTTCCAGCCGCGCCGTAATAGCCGGTATTCGTGAGGAGGTTCAGACCCGTCGCCTCGGCCAGACGCTTGAGCAGCCGCACATCCCGCCCAATGTAATTCGGGGTACACTCCACGAACGAACGACATCCATGCTCTTTGAGTTTCTTCAAGTGTGGCAGGATAGTGTTGAAAGCCTCGTCCGCATCGTGCCGAAGAGCTTTCGCCTTTTCGGCTCCGAGAAAATCGACCACGCAATGCTCGTGAGCGAGGCTCAGACCCAATGCCTGCGGCGAAATCGGACCCAGCACCGTCATGACTCTGCCCACAAGAGCGTCGGCCGCAAAGGCGTGGTTAAACGCGCATCCACTTACGAAGAGCCCGGTGGTCTGCAAAAACGCGCGCCGGGAGGTTCGAAGAATTGAGTTCACGGTTTGGTGTTTCCTTCCTGCGATGAACTCGATTTTGCCGTACTGCAATCCGTCCATCCCTCGGTCTTCCAGATATCGGCGATGACCTTGCGTCGCGGACGCCAGTTGCCCTCGCCCAGGAAGGTCGCAGCCACGTCACCAAGGTCTATGCCCAGGATATCCAGCGCTGCCGTCTGGCCGGCATCATCAAAACGGGCCCGTTCCAAAAAGTCCAGAAATGAGCTGCCGCGCTCGTTCAGCAGCGTCACCAAAACCTGCGCGAGGCTGTAACTAAGTTGGTTCGAATCGCCCGGCTCATAAAAGGAAGTGCCAGCCCAGAAACGCTGAATATTGTCTTCATTCCAGAAGGCGAAATGGCGTTCGGCCAGTTCATCCCACATCACCGGAGCGCGCCAGTTGATCGCGGCTGAGTAGAGCGCACTCTGCTCGCTTTGTCCCGCGTAGGGAGGAGACGGCGCAACAGCTTTCTCCAGAACGACGGCGACTCCTTCGTTGAGCCAGCACGGAAGGGCCAGATGCGCCAGAGAGTCGTGAGTAAGTTCATGGACGATCACGTTCGCCGCTTCCAACTCGTCATGCCATGGAATAACGATATGCGTGTAGCCCGAATTGATGCACATGCCGCCGCTTTGTGGCTGCACGCCCTCTTTTAGGTAGTAGGCGAGATACTGATAATAGTCATCCTCCTCGGAGAAGATAAGAATCACATCCTTGCTTGTCGCACCTGCCCAGGCCACTCCTTTCAGATGCGCCTTGATCGTGTCACCGGCACGACCCGCATAGTCCAGCACCCAGCGCGCAGTCGGTAAAGGCAAGTCCGACAGAAGGATGGCCTGCTCTGATTGGAGCACATAATAGCCCGCCCCCACATCGTCGCGTAATTGACTGACCCAATGCAAGGCAGCCTCACTCCATGCTTGGCTCTGGTCCAAGGGGCTGATGTTGGACTGAATCCAGTGCCGAACGATGTCCCAGTCGGCGCGGTGAAAACCTTCTTTGAAGTTGTAGGCAGAAGTCACCGCCGCAGGATCGATAAGGTGTGACGGGGGGAGAGCCGGCGGCCTTTCAAGCTCCTTGACCTGCGCCGGCACCAATTCTGTGCCGCACTCGCGGCAATGAGCCGCAGTGTCATCGTTCTCTCTTCCGCAGTAGGAGCAAGACTTCATGCCACGTCGAGCCCTAAGGTTTCTCAGCGTTCCAAAGATGCAGCACCCAATCCGCGTTGTTCTCTGCTTCGGGTGATTTCCACTCAGCGCCTTTCACGTCAGGCAGACGGGAATAGTTCCCGGTCCGGGGATTGAACCACTGCGCGCGATAATGACCGGGTTGGAGCTTCAGCGCGGTCGAGCCGCCCGCCAGGACGTACACGACATATTGTTTTCCCGGATCGGCAAGGCACAAAGTGCTTTCGTTCACTAGTTCCGGTCGCGGTTCCAATTTCCACCAGGGAACGCGTGAGAAGAAATCGACCAAGTGGGTGTAGCCCTTGAGCATGATCATTTCGTCATTGCCGCGACCGGTAATCCACCCGCCGTAACCCGCAACGTTGGCCCGCTCGCCCGTGGTTTGATAGCCGCCGGCCATGGTCATCTCCCAGGCGAGACGGCGACGGCTGTCCGCGATTCGAGCCGGCCATTTCCGGTTTTCGCCCCAGGGAGAAGGGTAATGATCCTCATAGCCATATTCCTCGTTCACCTGCGGCATGGGCCGTCCCAGTTGCGCCTGCTTCTCGCGGTTGGCGATCATGAATTTGTATCCCCCATGCTCATCCCAACTCTGATACATCGCGAAATCGGCCCAGGGTGAGGTGCGAAAGTTAAACGTGCCATGACCGTGCACCGAGGTGAGATGATCGTAAGGATCGAATTGCTTGACGAGCGCGCCCATTTTCTCCGCCCACGGGTCATCGCGAAACAGCCGATACTCATTGGTCACATCCCACATCACATTCTCGAACGCGCCGAACCGGGCGATCACATAGCGGTAGTAGCGTTGTTCATCCGGCCCACCCATGCCCGCCTTGCCGAACGGATCCACACCCTTGTCCCGGCCATCGAGATGGAAGATGAGCGACACAATCACGTTGCGATCGCGCGCGCGACGGAGCATGCGCTCACACTTTTGGAAATGGGCCAGGTTGAAGCGCGTCACATCGTAGCCGGGATTCTCTATGTCCTCCGGACGCGCGGCGGGCCAGGGCTCAAGGCGAAACTGAAACTGGTCGGAGGGCTTCACGTCCGGCTCCTTCCATCGCGTCCCATCATGGGTGCGACCGCTGAGCGCGACACGAATGCGATTCACTTTGAGTTTGGCGAGCCGGTCGATTGATTGACGTATGATCGAGTCGTCGCGCCAGCCGAGCAGCCAATAGGTGGTTGTGGAGTTCCAGAAGTAATGGTCACCTGTGCCTTCGTAGATAAAATGCCACGGATGTTCCCGGTCGATTCGCACCAGGCCATGGCGTTTGCTTTTGCGGGCTGCGAATGTGCCGGTGTGCGCCTGCTCAATGTCGCCCTGCCGATACAGAACCTGGTAATTGTATGGGCCCGGCTTCGAGGGCATGAAGCGGATGCGATGGATGCTGCCGTCATCCGCATCGCAGAAACCTTCAACTGGAATTGCTGTTTCTCCAGCCAGCCCAAAAGTGCCCGTCACCGAAATCTCTGTGAAGGGATTGATGCCGCCAGGCGGCTTGGCTTTGACCGTGACTTCCACAAAGTCGTAGGTATCGACAGTCTTTGCCGACTGCGTGAAGGCGATGTCCGCGTGCGCTCGCGTGGCAGCCATGGCAAGTAACGGACAGAGTGGCAGCAGAAGCCGAAACGCCGATTGGACTCTGCGTCGGACTCTGTTCAGTGGGGCCATAGCGCGATGTGGTCATGGGCATCCTTGTGAGGGCAATGTCTGTTGTCAATTGAAACCTGTTCCGCAAGGTTCAGAGCGAAGTGTATCCCGCTGTTGTTGGCAGCGGTTGTCGAGCTGCGACAACCTGGGCCGCGTTCAACGGGCGGAATCCAACGTTGGGAGCATCCTTGTGCTGCTGAATGCGGGGTAATCCACCGCAGAGACGCAGAGGGACGCAGAGCAAAATTCTTTTCTACCTCTGCGCCTCTGCGCCTCTGCGGTTCATCATTTCGATTGCTTCGAGGGCTGACGTGTCGCAGGACGACGAGTCCAACAACTTCGTGATGCAACGCTTCAGGGCGTTTTGATGGCCTCGGCGGGCATCGAGCGCGTGCGAATTGTCTCGGAACGAAAGCTCCGCCGTCTTCTGCCGTACCAGAAACTGACCGGTCTGATCGAGCTGCAGAGCACGGCGAGCAACGCGCCAAGCAGATTATTAAACAGATCCTTTTGCGTGTCGAACGGTTGGCCGGGCCTTAACTTCAACATGCCCCGTTCCGGTCCTAGCAGCAGTGTCGTGGCCCATTCAATTAATTCGTGGATGGCGCCCAGGCCGAGAACCAATAATGGCGTGGCGACCCACAACGCCACCGGGGAGAGCCGGAGACGTTTGCGAAATCCGCGGTACGCGATCAGTCCTGCCACCAGCCCAAAAGCGAAGTGAACGTAGCTATCGAACCTGAATCCGAGAAATATCCGGTCATAAAATCCGAACGCGCCCAGATCGTGCAGGACCAACGCCAGGACGAAGAGCGCGAAGTGAGCAGGCAGCAGCGCGAGGCGGGTTCTCAACCCATAAACCAGCCATAGCAGCGGTGTCAGAAAAACGAACGACCAGCGATAGGTGCTTCCTGCTTCGGCGAGCAAGAGACTGAACGTAACCAGCACTGCTGTTCCAGCAGAGGCGATGATTTGATATGCATTCATGCACGTCCCACTCGGCCACCCACCATCGTCCTGCCCGGCGCAGTCCCCCTTGGCATTCAAACCCACGACACGCCCGTCCGTGTGTTCCATTCCAGAACCGATCCATCGCCTTTGTTGAAGGCGGATCGGTCGAGGACGGCTTTACCAGGCAGTGGAGAGAAGGCGCTGGCTTTCGCGCTTTCCGCCGTCTCGTCCAACTCGGTCAAGCCGTCGTGTGCCGCGATTTTATCTGCCCGTCTTGACGACGAGGTCGTTGTGGACGGTCTTAACGCCCGAAACACTTTGGGCGACTTCGCCCGCGCGAGTCTTTTGCTCTTGCGAATCCACGTAGCCGCTGAGCTGGACCTCGTTTTGGAACGTTGTGACGTTGATGTCGTGGGCCTTGGCGATCGGATCTTTGGTTAAGGCTGTTTTGACTTTGGCGGTGAGCGTTTTGTCATCGATGTACTCGCCGGCACTCTCCTGCCCCTTGGTCACAGCACACCCACTAGTGAACGACGTCAAAGGCACTGCCACCAGTCCGATAAGAAGAACTCCGTATGTGATTGTCTTTTTCATAATCTTATAAGTATCTAGTTTGAAAATAGAACGCCCTTGTTTCGTTGCCAGTGGGGTTTTACCCGCAACATGGCCGGGTTTTCACAGAAAATAGGAGCGCGGACGTCTCGTCCGCAGTTTTCGGCGTCCCGCCGAAAACTCTCCCACGTCGAACCCGCACACAAATCAGTGAGGTTCCCGACGCTTCAACCCGTCGGCGGGACGCCGACGGGAGCGACCGGGACGGTCGCGCTCCCCTTTCTCAACCGAATCGTTCATCTCCAGCAATGATTGCCTCAAGCGAAACCCTTTCACCAAACCGTGAGCTGAGTTGGCTTGGGCGAAGGCATTTGGCGCAAGCGCCCGCTCTTGTTCGGCGGACGAGACGTCCGCGCTCCTTTACTGCCTGCGCGGCAGTTCCCGGATGTAAATATTCTTGAAGAAGAGTTTGTTGCCGTGGTTTTGCAGTTCGATCTGGCCGGTGGGATAAATCGGTTTGTCCCGCTCCCAATAATTTTCCAGGGTCGTATTGTTGACCACCAGTTCATTGTTCAGATACACATGCACCTTCTCGCCCACCATGAGAATGCGGAAGCGGTTCCATTCACCGATGGCCTTGTCGGCGAGCTTGAGCGGGTCAGCCGGGTTGTTCTTGTTGTTGAACAGGCCGCCAGAACCGAGGCGCCTGGCGTTGCCCTTTTCGTCGCCGGGATCCCAAATCTGCACCTGCGGCGTGCCGCGCAGATAAAGGCCGCTGTCGCCCTTGGGCAGAATCTTCCAGTCCACCAGCAACTCGAAATCGCCATAGTCCTTCTGCGCGCAGAGGCTGTCGCCCTTGCCATCGAACACGAGCACGCCGTCTTCGGCTTTCCAATGAGCGCGCATGCGTTCATCGGCCTTGGCCTGGAGCGTGGTCCTCTCTTCCGGGGACAACTGGGCGCGTTTGGCAGGATTATCATTGGGTCGCGCCGGCAAGCCTTTCCAACCCTCCAGGTCTGTTCCGTTGAACAAGGCCACAAAACCGGGCGGCGGCGTGTTATCCTTTTCCGGGGTCGATAATTCTTTGATGCGGACATTGCGGAACTCCACGTAATCGTCGTGTCCCAGGAAACCGATATGGCCGCGCTCGCGCAAGAGACCGGGATGCTTGCCGAGCACAACGGGGTCAGCAACGTCATTCAAATCCGCCTCCAGAATGCTCTGGCCGTTGAGCACGACTTCGATGCGTCGCCCGATGGCCGTAACTTCCTGCGAATTCCATTCGCCAGCTTTTTTCAAGGCGCCGCGTTTGGCCGGGACCACATCGTAAACAGAGCCGTGATATTGGGCGGGGCGCAACTTGCCGCCGTACCGCGCCGAGTCGTCGTCCAGGATCTGAAGTTCCATGCCCACGTAAGCCGGATCGCCTTCGTAAGGGGCGCGAATGCCCAGTCCATTGTTGGAGCCGTCCTCCAGTTTGAATTCAAAGCGCAAGACGAAGTCCGCGTATTCCTGTTCCGTATAAAGTCTTCCGCCTCCGCCTTTGGAACAATAAAGGAGGCCGTTTTTGACGCCGTAGCCCTCTCCCTTTTTGTCAACGAGCTTCCAGCCTTTGAGGGTTTCGCCATCGAACAGGGAGGTAAAGCCTTCCTCGACTTGGGCGCTCCATGAAGGCGTTGCCGCCGAGAGCAAAGCCAACAGAACCAGTTTTGAGATTTGTGCGGGTTGCATAAATTTGTCGTGGATGCTGGGATACCATTTTGTTTTGGATAGAATCAAATCTCTTTTTTCAACCAACTGCTGCTTCAGTGTTTTTCAGGCAGGATGAGAAGTCTCATTGCTTTCAATCGGCGTGACCGGATCCAGCCACAGCCAGCAAAGTCCGCCGAGGAAATAAAGGACTCCCGAAATCCAGAAAGTCATGGCCCAGTTCCGCTCTGTGGACTCGAGGATGATGCCGATGACCAGCGGCGCTACTGCTGCCCCAATGCTGCCCATCATGTTCATGCTTCCGGAAAGTGTTCCGGCGTATTTCCCTCCCACATCCATGCAAGTGCTCCAACTGCCAGGCATCGTCAGATCGTTGCAGAAACTGGCCGCGCCCATGGCAAGCATGGCCAGCAACGGATCCTTAATGCCAAAGGATGAGACCAGCAGCACCGATGCGCCGGTAAATCCTGTGATTGCCAGCGTTCGCCGGGTGCGAGCGACACTTTTTAACAGATGAGTGAGATGGGGTGTGGCCAAACCGCAGACAATTGCGCCAAGGCCACCGAAGAACAGAGGGATCCCGGCGAGGGCCGCGACCAAAATTCGACGAGTCGTCTCGGTCGTGAAGAATTGCTCCAGCGCATTGCCCAGCCAGAGCATGATGGCATTCTGGTCCAATTCCAATCCGCGCGTATCCTTTAAATAGGTGGGCAGCCACGTCACGTAAAAGAACCATCCGTAAGTCAGGCAGAAGTATTGCATCCAGAGCAGCCAAACAGTTCGCGACCGAAGCAACTTGCGCCATGGCACGCGAATCGGGCCCATGGAATGTTCTGCGGCTTCATTGGCTGGGTGGAGTTCCCTCAAGCTGGAATCGGGAAGACTCTCCGGGTGGTCGCGAAAGGAGCGATAGAAGAAGAACGCCCAAACGATACCGATGGAGCCAAACAGAACAAAGGTGTTTCGCCACGAGAGCCACGACATCACCCAAATGACCAGCAGCGGCGTGAAGGCGCCTCCCCAGCGGGCGCTCAGCCACATGATGGCTTGCGCTCGAGTGCGTTCCTGACTGGGCAGCCAAATCATGAACGCCTTGGTCAGGTTTGGAAAGCAGCCGGCCTCACCCATGCCAAAAAAGAATCGTGTCATGACCAGCGAGATGAAGTTCCAGGCGTAACCGGTCGCGGCTGTGAAAAGCGACCACATCAGCACCACGCGCGTCAAAACTTTGCGCGGACCAATCCGGTCGCCGAGCCAGCCGCCGGGAATCTCGAAGATGGCATAGGCCCAGGCGAAGGCGGAGAACGCCACGCCCATCTGCGCCGCCGTCAGACCAAGGTCCTGTTGCATGAACGGCGCGGCCTGAGAAATACAGACCCGGTCCACGTACGTAATAAGCGCCAGCGTCACTGCAAAGCCGAGAACGCGTTGGCGGACATCCGTGGTGCGGGCCAAATAATTCGTCGAGTCGCCCAGTTTCGGCACGCCGCCGACACTAACCCCAGCGTCAAGGCGAACCAGCTTTTTCCCTGCCCAAGCTGGAGCAGAAGCTTGACCGGATAGCGTAAGCAAAGATCACGTCGGCGGATCTATTTGCCCTTCCGCGGCGACTCCCGACGTCTGCTTGAGCCCATCCGCACGTCTGCGTCGTCGTCGTAAACTGTTTGAAGCGGGTAACTAGACCAATCTTCGTCGCGAGGTGTCGAGTTCCAGCACGTGTCGGGAACAGGTCTTGCTAAGCAGGCGGATCATGGCAGCAAACCAAATCGCAGGGGAATCCGGAGCGCGACACACATTTCTTTGGGAAGAGCGCAACGCTTCAGTGGCTGGCTGATACGAGGGCCTGTCTTGAGGCTGCTGCCTTGGCCGTAACGATGCAATTGGAGCGCGGACGTCTCGTCCGCACGAACCTGCAAATGACCATCTGATCTCTAAAAATGCGACCGCTCATTCTTGTCTTCACACACTTAATGGCTGCACTCAGTGTGCTGGGCCAGGCGTTTACCGGCACCAACGCTCCTGACGTTGGAACCAACTTCACGGTGTCCATGGGTGCCACCGCTACCAATTTGTCCTTCACCGTTGCCGGGACGGCATCGGCCTATTCCTATCTATTGGTTCGAAAAGGCAGCGTGCCGACCGACACAATCTATGACTTCAGTTCGCAGCTCAATGGCCAGACGAACGCGATTCATCTGGAGCAACCGGAAGCTTCGCCGGGGACTTATTTTGTTCGTGTGCGAACACCGGCTGGTTCGCAAACCCACGCCTTCACACTGGTAGTAGAGACCAATCGCAGCGATCTGCGAACTGCGGAGCGGCCGGTGACGAAGGGCCTGTCCAGCCAGAGCGCAGGGTTGGCGACGAATGGAAGCCGGCAGTATTTCCGAGTGGAGTTGAGGACCAACACCGCCTGGCGACTGGCGCTGGATGCCGGGGTGCAAATGCCCGATTTGTACGTCGCTCGCGGCCAACTGCCGGGGGAGTCCTCGTATCTAAAGCGAAGCATCAACATCACCAACGATTTGGTGGCTTTCGCGACCAGTGAAGGGACTCCCGGTTCGTATTTCATTGGCGTATTCGCCGCCAGCGCTCCAACCGGCGGTGTGGCCTACACGCTGCGGATGGACCCGGTCATCGCGCAGACACTGGTTTGGGATCCGGGAACGACGCACCTCGGCACGGAGGTTTACACGAACTTGAGCGGTCTGGCCGAAGATTATTACTTCCGCATTACCACCGCCAATCCGGCGCTGGGCGCCTGGCGCACCGCGCTGCGGTTGCTGACCAACGATGCCAATCTGTATTTAAGTCGCAGTGTTCTGCCGACTCCGGATGTGGCCGACTTCAAATCCGAGCGCAACGGATCCGATGGTCTGGTCCTGGCCTTATCCACTCAATTCCTGCCGAACGAAGAATGGTACCTGTTGGTGCGCGCCAGGGCCGGCGCTCAATGGACCTTGTTGAGCGGGTCGCCGTTCGTGACCGACCTGGGGGTGGTGGCCGCAGACGATTCGAGCGGCAGCGGCAGCGTGGAAATCGGGCCCGAAGGCATGCGCTTTTTCAGCGCCACAGCCCCGGCAGAAATGCTGGCCTGGCGTCTTTGGTTGAACGGAGCGAGCAATTCCATCTTTGTCAAAAAGACGAGTCTGCCTCTTCCGGTCTCGTTCGAGCTGTTGCAGCCCGCGCAGATGCTTGTGGTGCCTTCCTATCTGAGCGTCGGTCAATATTTCATCGGGATTTTGGGACAGCCAGGGACGAACATTAACTTGGATTCGCGACACCAGGCGATCATCGATATGCCTTACGACGCCAGCGCCGGCGCCAACGTCACCGGTTTCGGATATACCACATACCGCGTGCAAGTGCCCCCGCAACAGATCGCCTGGCAACTGTATTTGCCTTCGACGAATGGCAATCCCAACCTGGCGGTGCGCCGAAATACCGTTCCCAACGAAAACAATAACGATGCTTATTCCGAAAACGTCGGAAGCGTCATCGACCATATCACGCTCGTGCCGCCCATCCTCAGCGACGGGACGTTCTACATCACGGTTTACGCGGCCAGTGTGCATCAGTTCACACTCCAAAACGGACCGGCCGCTGTTACCGACATCAATTACGTTTCGACGATCCTCAACGACGACCCCACACGCGTCGGCTGGCGATATTATCGCGTCACCGACATCGGCCAGCAGCTCGGCAGCCTGGGTTGGGATTTGTTTCTGACCAACTTTGTTTCCGGGACGCGCATTGCTCTGCGACGCAACGCCGCGCCGAGTCTCTGGAGTTATCGCAACCCCACTCCGATTCCGGCTAACTATTACGACGTGCTGAGCGCGTTTGATTTTCTGCAGCACCCGGCTCATCAGGCGGACGTCTGGTACATCGGGGTCTATAATCCCACCAACGCGCTGGGCCCGTTCACTCTTGTGACGCAGGAGTTGCCGTCCACGCCGCTGACCGACAACGTCTCTGTGACGCGCAGCAACGCCCTGAGCGGGCGCTGGGAGTTTTTCCGCATTCAATTGACGCCCGAGGATGTCCAAGGCAGCGCGGGTCCGGGGCCCGTGCTGGGTTGGGATTTACGCTTGATCAACGTTTCGTCGGGTCTGCCCCGTCTGGTCGTCCGGCGGGAAGCTTATCCCACCACGCTGAGTTCGACGTTTTTCACGCTGGGGACAAGCTGGCCTAATGGCGGGCAATGGACAGCCAATGCCGATTGGACCCGCCGGCCGCTGTCGCCCGCGGGCACAAACGAAGATGGGCGAATTCTGGCGATGGGCGTGGGCCGACCTTTGGAGCCGGGGACCTACTACATTGGTGTGCTTAACTCGACCGGGACCAACCACATGAGTTACAGCGTACTGAGCCGATGGATTGGTCCCGGCCGCGCGATCCCGGTCCAGGATCTGAGCTGGAACGACGGGCGGGTGACGAACACGATTGCGCCACGCGAAGCAGCCTATTATCGGGTGACGATGCCCCCCAATACCCCGAATTGGAAGGTCCGACTGAGCGCGGTTTCCGGGGAGTCGATGCTGGTGGCGGTCACGAACCGAGTGCCGAGTGTGGATTCGGAGAAACGCATGCAAAAGCTCGGCAAAGAGCACTACCTCATGCTGCCTCCTCCCGGCTCGGATTACGTCATGCCAGGGACGAATTTTCTTACCGTGGTCGGCGAAGGGGTCAACCCTGCGGATGCATTTCGCGTCGGGGCTGGCAACAGCAGCTACGTGCTGGAAACGCTCGGTTCGTTGACAGAGCCCGACCTTGGCTTCTTGTCCACCAACGACATCGTCCTCAACGACAGTCTGGAAGGGGGCGAAAGTAAGCCGTATCATTTTCACACGGTTCCCACCACCCTGGGTTTTTGGATTTTCCTTGAAAATAAGATCGGCAATCCGTGGGCGGTGTCGCGAGGCGGGCTCGATTTAGCCGACCCTGGCCTGGGGGTGGACACCTATGGTAACGAGGGCGGTGAAATCAGTGGAGCGGTGGCCAGCTCGGATCTGATCGTCGTCGCCGATCCGTATCCCGAAGAAACGATCATGGTCAAGGCGCGCCAAAGTGCGGGCCTTTACCCCGATGCGAATTACACGCTTCGAGTCAGGGAAATCCTTCCGGAGCCTGTGGCGTTCGATGGAGGCACCTATGATATCGTGAATCGTCCGGCCAATCTCGGCAGCTTCTTTTATATTGATGTCCCGCCCAATGCCTTCGGTTGGGATTTGCGGCTGGTGAATGTGACCTCCGGCTCACCCCAATTGGTCGTAATGCGGGACTTCCTGCCCATCATGCCGACAACAATTGGCTTTGTGCCTGGTCCGTTCAGCAGTTCGGTCTGGCCCGTGGCGGCCCGTTGGGTGGCCGGGTTGGACTGGACGGAGCGAGCCCTGGCCGCTGATGGCAGTTTGGAAACGGGCCGCATTCTGGCGATGGGCATGGGACGCCCGCTCCAGCCCGGCCGCTACTATGTCGGAGTTTTAGGCGTCGGCGGTTCGGTCAGTGGCACGTTGATGAGCCGCGGCATCGGTCCCGGCTTCAACATTCCGATCACGGACTTGAGTTTTGCAGGCGGCGAGGTGACGGTGACGAACCTCGCGCCCCGGGAAGCGGCTTACTATCGAGTGATCATTCCAACCAATCTGGCCAGTTGGAAGGTGCAATTGTCGCCGTCCACAGGCGAAGCGCTGCTGATCGCTCTCAAGGATGTGCTGCCGAACGTCGGCGCGGCCATTAGCTCCAGTGCCACCAATAATTCCGGTGGCCGAAAGATGCAAAAGCTCGGAGACGAACAGTTTGTTTTGCTGCCTGGTCCTGGCCAAAGCATGTTAACGGCGGGGATATACTATCTGGCGGTAGTCAGCGAGGGGCAATCGGCCACAAATTCGGCCCGCATCGGCGTCGGGCCCGTCGGTTACACTCTCAGAAGCATCGGTGAGGCGCCCGTGGCCTTTCTGGGCGATGTCGGTTCCAATGAGTTGGTGGAATCGAACTATCTGGCCGGCGGCGAAGTCCGCATTTACCAGTTTAGTGTTCCCACAGGCGTCCAGACAGTCGAAGCACGTTTGGAAAACCGCACGGGCAATCCCACCATGACGCTGCGCTCCGGTACGCGCACCTCGGATCCTGGAGCCGCCGGTGGTGTGATTCCCTTCGATCCGTATGGCAACGATGGAGGTGAATCACCGGGCGCAGACGTGAACGGGAATTTGCTCAACATTGCCAATCCGACCAACGGCGTTTACACGCTGGTCGTCAAGGCCCGCGCCATTCCCGGAATACCCGGAGCGCTGTCCAACGCCACCTACACCCTTCGCATCCGTGCCAGCGGCACGATTCCTCTAAACTTCGATCAGGGGATGTCCAGCGTCGTCAATCAGGCGCCTTCAACCTGGCGCTATTTCCGCGTCATCGTTCCGACCAATGCATTGGGCTGGGACATTCGGCTCATCAATGTGACCAGCGGCCTGCCGCGAATCGTCGTGCGACGTGAGACGCTGCCCAACGCCGTCATGACGACACCGTGGACCGTGCCCGGCGCGACGGCAAACTGGCCAACCAATTACCAGTGGACTCCGATAGCGGATTGGACACGACGCAGTTTGTCCGTGGATGGCCTGATCAATGAAGATGGCCGCATATTGGCCATGGGTTTGAACCGGCCACTTGAACCAGGCGCCTATTTCGTTGGAGTGATCAATGCCGTGCCCAGCGCCAGCATGAGCTATACGGTCCTGAGCCGTGGCATTGGCCCAGGCTTTTCCATTCCGATTCTGGATGTGCCTTTCGTGGGCAGCGTTACCAATTCTTCTCTTCCCGCACGCGATGCGGCTTACCACCGGATCGTCGTTCCTTCGAATGCGCCGAGTTGGAAACTAAGGTTATCAGGAATCACGGGCGAGTCCATGCTGCTGGCGTTGCGCAATGCGCTGCCCAACATCGATTCGTTCAATCCTGCCGGCACACTCGCCAACGGTAAAAGCATGCAGAAGCTCGGCAACGAGCATTTTTTGTTTCTGCCCGTCTCCGGACAAACCAATGTTTTGCCAGGCACCAACTATGTTGCGGTTGTAGCCGAAGGTGTGAATCCGGGCAGCGCCGGGCGCATCGGTCCCGGCAGCAGCAGTTATGTGTTGAGGAGCTTGGGTCCCACTCCGGTAGCCAACCTCGGCCTGCTCACTTCGGAAGACCTGGTGCAACCGGATGTGCTGGAGGGCGGCGAGGTGAAGGCGTATCAGTTCACCGTCCCGTTCGGCACTTATGGCGCGAGGATCCGTTTGGAAAACCGGGTCAACAATCCGGTGGTGGTGGCGCTGGCCGGAGAACGGCTGCCCGATCCAGGCATCGCCCTCAGCACGCTCCCTCCCGATCCTTATGGCACCGAGGGTGGTTACGTCGTGAGCGATGGACATCCGACCATTGTCACGCTGCCCAACCCCGCGGCTGGAACCTACAGCTTGATGACCAAAGCCCGCCAGAGCGGCATTAGTTATCCGGACGCCAGTTACACCCTGCGCGTGCAGGAGATCCTTGTGCCGGAACTCAACTTCAGCAGCGACCAAAACACCAATGGATTGAGTCATGAGGTGTCCGGGCTGCTGGAAGACAATGAGCGGGCTTTCTTCAAGATTTGGATTCCCGCGACCAATAACGGCCAGCCGGTCATCGGGTGGAAACTCGATTTGGTCCAATCTTCGGGCCTGGCTTCCATGCGCGTGCGGCGAGACTTGTTGCCGGCCGACGCCAACCTCACGCAAATGCCATTCGCCTCCGCATCGGCTATCATCGCGCCGCCCTACCTGACCAACGGCCTTTGGTTCGTGGAAGTGAAAGGTTCCGGCTCGACTGCTTTCACTCTGAAGAGCAGCCCGCTTAGTTTGGAACGGCCCGCCTGGACGATGCCTGCTGCTGGCGAAGGGAGCCAGACTCCGGGCGTTACCTGGCCCATGTTTGGCGACACGGCCATGGACACGAATGGCGTTCCACTCGGAGGCGATCAAAGCATCTTTCTCGAACAAGGGTTTTTGCATTACTACGCAGTGCAGGTGCCTGCGACAAACCAGGGCCTGCTGCGGGCCCAGTTGGAGGCGATCAGCGGCAACCCGGATTTGTACCTTCGTGTCACTGCGGCGCCGACCTTGTACCACAACCTTGTAGGAGCCGCCGGCACGATTTACGATCGCTCCATGCTGGCGGCCGCCGGCACCGAATACGCAAACTGGGTTCCACTGGATGGACGCATGGAATCCCAACTCAAGCCCGGACGGTGGTATCTGGCGGTCCGGGCGGCTGGCAACGCCAACGCGCGCTATCGTCTGCGCTTGTCGATCGGCAGCATCACCGACTTGCCAGTTCATAGTGGCACTCTCAGCAACCAAATCGTGGCCGGCGGCGACTGGCGCTATTACCGAGTGCCGATGCCGACCGCGCTGCCACTGAGCTTCAACCTCACTTTCAGTCAACAAGCCGGAGATGTCATTGTGCATTTGCGCGACACCGTGCCACCGGGCAATGGGTTAACCATGTCGGATGTGAAAGACTGGAGCTTCGATCAAAAAAATTTCGGTCCATATCCGAGTTACGATCTGCCAAACACCTATGCCTTCACCGCTCCACCGGTGCGACCTGGACAAGTCTTTTATCTGGGCTTTCGCGCGCTCAGCGATTCGACCTTCACCGTTCGGCTGGCGACCAACGGTGTGCCGGCGCAAGAACCGACCGTGGTGGCTTTTTACGGCGGCACCGCCAGCGCCACCGTCCCGCCCTTTTCGCAAATGATCTTACGCGTGGATGTGCCTGCCGAAGCCACGCGCTGGAAGCATTTTGCCACGCATCCTACCAACCTCGTCCTGTATCTGGATCAAGGATCGGTGCCGACCCGAACCGCCAACCGCTGGCTCAGCCCTGCGGCGAACAGCACGTTGAACGTTCCCCTGGTCTTTTGGAACACAACACTCAAACAGTATGTGCCTAACGCCTGGCCGTGGGTGCCACACCAGTCTTATTTCCTGGTCGTGACGAATGTCACCGCGACACCACAGGATTTCACATTGTTGATGGACGGCAGGGGCAGCCTGAACGAAGACGAAGATTTGGACAGTCTGCTCGATGCCTGGGAGTTTCTCTATTTTGGAAGTGTTGGCCAGTTGCCGGCGCTTGACCCGGACGGGGATGGTGTCAATAACCTGAATGAATCAATCGAGGGAACCGACCCGACGAATCCCAATTCGTACCGCGCCCGACTTGCGGTTCTGGCCATCAATGGCACGGTCAGCCGGCAGCCTGATCTACCTAGCTATGCCCTGGGTTCAACTGTGATCCTCACACCGGTGCCGGCGAGCGGCTACGCCTTCATCGGCTGGTCGGCACAAGCGAGCGGACTCGACAATCCCCTTCATCTCAGGATGGATGCGCATAAGAACATTACCGCAAGGTTCAAATTAGCGGGCGATGATTTTATCACTGCTTTGCCGCTCAGTGGCACCTCGACCACAGTTTCGGGCAGCAATGTGAGCATGACCAAGGAACCAGGCGAGTCCAATCATGCCGGTAACCCTGGTGGCAAATCGATCTGGTGGCGCTGGGCTGCCCCGGGGACAGGCTCCGTGACGATCAGCACGGCGGGAAGCGCCTTCACAACTCTTTTGGCGGTTTATACGGGCCCTAACGTTTCTAATCTCGTGCACATCGCCAGCGACATCAATTCGACCGGCGGCACGAATCGTAGTCGCGTCAGCTTCAATGCGATTGCCGGTGTGATCTACCATATTGCGGTGGATGGTTACAACGGCGCATCCAGCCGAATCACGCTCAGTCTGAACTCGGAAATTGTCGTTGTCCGGCCCCAACTGGCTCAGCCGATGCGCTTGCCCGATGGCACTGCTCAATTTGTCCTGACAGGGGAGCCGAGCCGCACTTACGGCATTGAATTCTCGGAAGACTTGATTTCGTGGAACTCTCTCTCCTCGGTTACGACCTCCGGCAGTGGAACGGCAACTTTCTCCGATCCCACGGCCGTTAATTCAGCCAGCCGCTTCTATCGCGCCCTTTCACAATAAGGCTGAGCCGCAGGGTAATGGAATTGGCATGGGGGAGCGTACGCGCCCTCGCGTTTCCTGCCGGGCGCCCCGCCGGTTTGATTGGCCGCAGAATCGAGTCACTAAACGGGTCATGACAAACAAGAGAAAGACGGGGGTGCTTCAGGTGGCAACAAAAAAGTCATAGTGCTTTGGGCCGATCGCCGTAGATTGATCACGATGAAAGGCAAATCGAACTAGAGTGATTGCCAAAAGCAATTTCCGAAAAGGTGGGGCAAACCTGCCGGTTTGCCGCGGCGCCCGGCAGGGCGTCGCCCACCTTTTTCGGAAATTAGGCAATCGATATAGCGGGAGAACTCAAACACAGGAGCGTAACATTATGACCATGGTTAATCCGACAGCCATCAAGGAGTTAGCGACGAAGGAATGTGTCCCTTGCAAAGGTGGTGTGCCGCCATTGAAGGGGGAGAGCTTAAAGGCCTATTTGGACAACCTCGATCACGACTGGAAAGTGATTGACGAGCATCATCTCGAAAAGCAATTCACCTTTAAGGATTTTCGGGAGGCGCTCGCCTTCACCAATCAGGTCGGAGAGTTGGCCGAAGCTCAAAATCACCATCCGGATATTTATCTCGCCTGGGGCAAGGTCAAGATAACCATCTGGACCCACAAAATCGACGGGTTGACCGAAAGCGATTTCGTGCTCGCGGCCAAAATAGAATCGTTGAAGCCCTCATAAGGAAGTAGGCAGACGATTTGAGAAGAGGGAATTGCTGCCGCTCGGCGAACTGGTGTCCCCGGCATGGTTTTCTGTGTTCCGCGAGGGGCTGCGAGGTGCGTGGGTTCCCAATTTCTCTTTTCGCTTTAGCCGTCGCGGGCGGCAACCTGGGGCAATAAATCTCAGGCGGATCATTTTCGAACCGGTAAAAGTTCGCCTCTCAATCACGCCGGTAGAACACCGATGCCCTTGAGCAAACTGTCGCGGAAAAATTCGGCTGTTGAGCTACCTGTTGGTCTTGAATGGCTTTGGGCTGATTGTGGCGGGCGACTGTCTCAAAGATGGGCATTTGCGTCTCAGAGGACGACAAAATCACGCGTGATGGAACTGATTTTGCTGAACGCGCCCCGGACAAATCTAATCCTCGATTTTCGACCGAAGGCCGCAGCTCACAGGCGAGTCCGGACGAGCGGGGTGGACAGCAAGCGCGGGGTGCCCCGCGGAAGCGTTGATAATCTGGTAGCATCTGCCTGATGGACAAATCGACTTTGAGCCCCCGCTGGACCGAGTCGGATTCAGTGCTCCAAGTAAGGCCGGCGTATTTCCGCGTGTCGCCGAGGAATGCCGGAGCATGCACGACCGAGCGTCTCAGGGCCGACGGTTAAGCCGAATGGAAAAGAAAGTTTATATCCTGCTGCTTGAAGATGTCGTTTCGGATTCCGAATTGGTCCAACGCGAATTAACCAAGGCAAAAATCGATTTCGTCGCCAAACGGGTGGAGACGCGCGAGGAGTTCATGGACGCGCTTTCTGGCCTAAGACCCGACATCATCCTGGCGGATTATTCCCTGCCCCAATTTGGCGCGATGGCAGCATTGCGCTTGCTCAAGGAGGCCAGGGCGGATGTGCCGCTCATTTTGGTGACGGGCTCGCATTCGGAAGAAGTAGCCGTCGAATGTATGAAAGAGGGGGCGGATGACTACATTCTCAAAGCCAGCCTGACTCGCTTGCCTTCGGCGGTAAGGAATACGCTCAAGAAGAGAGGGGCCGAACGCGAGAAAGAAGAGACCGAGGGCGCCTTTCGCCGCAGCGAAGAGCAATACCGGCTCATCACCGAAAACACGCGCGACCTGATTTGCCTGCTGGATCTGCAGTTCCGGTTCCTCTATGCCAGCCCCTCGTATCGTCTGGTCCTTGGTTTTGAGCCGAAGAATCTGGTCGATACCCATGGTCTGGAGTTGATTCATCCCGAAGACGTTGACGTGTTCAAGGCGGCATTGGACGAAGCGCTGTTTTTCCGCGATAGCCGGACGGCCGAATTGAGATTCCGGCATATTGATGGCCACTGGCAAATATTTGAATCCGGCGTCAGTTTCATCTTTGACGAGGCCGGCCAGCCGCAACGTGTGCTGATTGTCTCGCGCGACACCAGCGATCGGAAGCGTGCTGAAAGGGAGATTCGCAAACTGGCGGCGTTTCCCCGCTTCAATCCCAATCCGGTGCTGGAATTTGCTGCCGATGGCATGTTGACCTATTTCAACGACGCGGCCCTGGAGATGGCCCGCTCCCTCCATAAGAATCATCCTCAGGCAATCCTGCCGCTTAACACCGCCACCATCGTCAAGATGTGTCTGGCCAGCGGGCAGACCAAATTGCACCTCGACACCTCCGTCAATGGGCGGACGCTTTCGTGGTCGTTCTTCCCGGTTGTAGGCCAGCAAGTGGTGCATTGCTATGCCGAGGACGTGACCGAAAGCTTGAATCTTGAGGCCCAACTGCGCCAAGTGCAAAAAATGGAATCCGTCGGCCAGCTTGCCGCCGGCGTGGCGCACGATTTTAACAACATCCTGACTATCATTCAAGGTCATGCCGGGTTGATGCTTTCCGAACAAGAGCTGCTGCCGGGGTTGGCTGACTCCGCGAAGCAAATCGCCCTGGCGGCCGAACGCGCCGCGACCCTGACCCGCCAGCTCCTCATGTTCAGCCGCAAACAAATCATGCAGCCGCAATTGCTTGATTTGAATGAAGTCGCTGGCAACGTCTCCAAAATGCTTCGGGCCTTGTTGGGTGAACAGGTAACATTGCGCCGCAGCACCTCCACCGAATTGCCTCCCATCAACGCCGATGCGGGCATGTTGGAACAGGTGCTGGTCAATCTGGCCGTCAACGCCCGCGATGCCATGCCTAAAGGCGGCACCTTGCACATCAACACCTTTGCCAGCGAGATCGACGAGGGTTACGTGCAACGGCATCCGGAAGCGCGCACCGGCTTTTTCGTCTGCCTGAGCGTGAGCGACACCGGTCATGGGATGGATGCGGCCACACTGAGCCGGATCTTTGAACCCTTTTTCACCACCAAGGACGTTGGCAAGGGCACGGGCCTTGGATTGGCCACGGTTTACGGCATCGTCAAACAACATCAAGGCTGGGTCAAAGTGGAGAGCACTGTCGGGCGAGGCACAACCTTCAAGGTCTTTCTGCCGGCCAGTTCCAAAGCGCTGGCCACCGTTGATACCACAATGCGGACCGAGGTGCCCGGAGGTGACGAAACCATCCTGGTGGTCGAGGACGAACCGGCCCTGCGCGAACTGGTGCAGGAGATTCTACAGAAGAAGGGCTACAAGGTTCTGGAGGCTTCCACCGGCGCACAGGCGTTGAAGCTTTGGAAGCGTCACTGCGACAAGATCGATCTGCTCCTGACCGATATGATGATGCCCGAAGGTGTTTCCGGACGCGAACTGGCCGAAAGAGTGTTGGCAGAAAAGCCCTGCTTGAAAGTGATTTACACCAGCGGATACAGCCTCGACGTTGTCAATCCGGGCTTCACTATAAAAGACGGCTTGAATTTCCTCCAGAAGCCTTACCAGCCGCAAATCCTTGTGCAAATGGTGCGCAGCTATCTGGACAGTTGAAATCCTTTCTATCCTCCTGCGTAGTGCGCCAAAAGTAACTGTTACCTGAAAAGGCGACGGGCAGTGACCTAATCCTGGCCAATGGGATTTGAATTCGGGGAAGCCGACTCTGGACGAAGCACCAAACTTCAAACCGCAAACACCAGAGAAACTCCAAGCTCCAACTCCCAACTCCATGCCCACCAGCAACGGTTGCCCTGGCGCGCCCTGGCGTGCCCACCGCGGCGGGGTGTTGGAGCTTGCAGTTTGGTGTTTCTCTGGAGGTTGGGATTTTGGAGCTTGGAGTTTTCTTCCCCACCAAGCTTCGAGATGTTTTTGGCGCGGCCGGAAATTTTCGTGACAACTCACCGGCGGCGCTTATATTCCCCCTCCCTTCACGACCCTATGGTCTAGCGGTTAGGACACCACCCTTTCACGGTGGGAGCCCGGGTTCGATTCCCGGTAGGGTCGCCAGCTTGTACGTTTCGGCGTGCTCGTCCTTTCATTGCGCTATGCTCGTCATTGCGTTTCCAGAATAGGCACGCAGATGCATACTTGGTCGTTTCATATTCGCGGTCGACGATTTCGAGCCCGCAGCGGTTGAAGATCCCGCAAAGGATACAATCCCGAAAAATTTTTTCAAAAACTTCGTGACGGGAACCGGAAGCAGAGTTAAAAGAAACCCATCAGAAGGTTTTCATGGCCCATCATGCAACCATTCTTCTTGCCGAGGATAATTCCTGTGATATCGAGCTCATGAAACGGGCCTTTCAAAGGGTGGGCCTGTCCAATCCTGTTCATGTGGTCAGTAATGGCCAGGAGGCCATCGAGTATTTGAAGGGCGCCATTGAAGCCAAGTCTTCCGGGTATCCGATTCTTTTGCTGATCAGCCTCGATATTCGCATGCCGATGCTTGATGGATTGGAGGTCCTGCACTGGGTCAAGAAACAGCCTGAACTGAGTGAAATACCGGTTCTGGTTGTCAGTCAGTCCGAAGATCCTCCAGCCAGGGACCGTGCCAGTCACTTGGGGGCCAATTCCTATCTGGTAAAACCTACCAACTTCGATGACCTGGTCCTGATGATGGGTACGTTCAAAGAAATCGTGGCCCGACTGGAAGCACGGTTCGAACGAGAACAGGTGCCTAGTCATTCGTCATGACAAAAATCCCGGCAGCTGCGTGGGTTTCACTCGGCATGAATTGACCCGCAGACTACTTGGCCATCGTTGTTTCTTTCGATGCGCCCGGACTGAATACGCGGTGTTTAAGGCCATACACCGTGAAGGCGTCGCCTTGTTCCAACAGCGTATAATCGATCTCCACCGGCGTGACCTGGCCATCCAGGACTGGCACCTTGAGGGTTTCACCGTCGTGCTCTATCCTGAACGTGTGATCGCCGGGCGGCAGGGCCACCGCGCAGTTTCTCTCCCACGATCATGCCATGACGCGAGTAGGAGTATTTATCGCCGTTGGCCAGCCCGATGGCTCCCAAAGGCCGTTCGGGATCGCCCACCAGCAGGATGGGGATAGGAGACTTGTGCGCCGTGGAATAGAATTCCACATATCCCTTCGGTGAGTCCTGGGCGGCGACCTCAACCGTCGCGACCCGCTGGGCACTTCGGATATCACGACCGCAGGTGCATCCCACGGCCAGCACGAGCGGGATAATCGCCAGGGCCGTCGCCAGCCTGAATCCTCTCTTGCCGTCCGCTTCTTTCTGATTGTTGATGATTTGAAATGCCAATCCTTGATGGGTTTTGTGAAGCCGACTGAAGGATTCCATCCTTAAAGCCGGAGCTATGTTATGGATTGTCATAGAACCAGACTATGCCGCTTCGATAGAAGGTCAGGCAAGTAGGTTTTTGCCCCAGATAAGGGCATGACGGGAAGTGCGTGGAAGGAAACGACAAGAGAGGCCTGTTGTGCCCAAATCATTCTTCGCGAGAGGCAGCGTCCTCGCGAACCATGGGCGGATCAAAAATTGTGTGGCATGCTCAATGACGGCATCGACGCTCTTGCAGTCCAAGGACAACAGCCTCCTTTCTTGTCCAATACGCGTCGTGATGAGACACTGCACGCCATGGTGAACCCCAAATTGACACGAGTTCAAAACTTTCGCCGGAGGAATTCCGCCATGCAATCCATCTCATCAGCCGCAGCACTGTTCGTCTCTTTGGTCGTCGTGTCGTCGGCAACCGCCGTTGAGCCTCTCATCGTCGAGATCTGGCCGGGCAAGGTTCCGGAGGAGCACGACAACATCGGCGCGGAAAGAGTCCGTATGTCACCGGCGCTCGACCGCAAGCAGGTCGAGGTTACCGAGCCGACCCGGCTGATCACTGACGTCACCAAGCCGACCCTCACAATCCATCGGCCCCCGAAAGAAACGGACAGCGGAACAGCAATCCTGATTTGTCCCGGAGGCGGTTACTGGAATCTTTACTGGCAACTGGAAGGCGAGGAAGTCGCGGCCTGGCTGAATTCGATTGGCGTGACGGGCATCATCCTGAAGTACCGAGTGCCGCGCCGACCCGACGAACCCCAAGGCGAACCGGCCCGCCGCCCGCTTCAAGACGCCCAGCGCGCCGTCAGCCTGGTGCGAAGCAGAGCCAAAGAATGGAGCATTCAGCCGGATCGAATTGGCATCGTGGGTTTTTCAGCGGGCGGCCACCTGGCGATTGCGACGGCGACGAGCTTCGATAAACGAACTTACGAGCCCATCGATGAAGTGGACAAAGTCAGTTGCCGACCCGACTTTGCCATCCCCGTTTATTCGGGCTACCTGAAGGCCAAAGACAAGGACGAACTGGCTCCGGGCCTGCGCGCTCCAACCAACACGCCCCCGGTCTTCCTCGCGCACGGCGGGGACGACATCATCAGTCCCCCCGAGAACAGCGTGCTGATGTATCTCGCGCTCAAGCGCGCTGGCGTCCCGGCGGAATTGCACATCTATGCAAACACGACGCATGACTTTGGCGTGCGCACCAACGCCCGTCCCTACTCCAGGTGGACCGAGTCGTGCGCCAACTGGCTGCGCGACCAGGGATTCCTCCAACGCCCGCAGAGGAATAATCGCGGCGCGAAGGAATAATATATAGCGGCGCAAATCTGGTTTGAACGAACGTGTGCCCAATCCCAAAGGGATTGCGTCTCAAAGCCCAGGGTTGCGAGGTACGAGCTACCCTGGGATCACCTGCCAGCGCACAGGCAACCGATTCTCTCATTGCCGAAGCGGCATGCACACGGCATTCTGGCAGTCCCATGAAGACCAAAATGTGCGCGAGCTGGTGCGTGTCCGTAGCTCTTATGTTCCACGTCGCCTTTGGCGGAGCCGCGTCTCCGACCAACACGGTTCGGATGGCGGCGGCCCAGGCTGCGCGGCGCGTCATCGACTTCCGCCTCCAGCCCGACGAAGCACTCGCCGCCGTGGAGAAGAATCTTGTGGAGTTGGAACGCATCGTCGCTCGCGCTGGCGAAGCGAAGTGCGACGCGTTGGTGCTGCCTGAGGACACACCGGGGTTGCTGAACTGGGTTGGAGCGAACGAGGCGCTGGCAAAAGATCTACTGCCAAAGGCGGTCAAGCGCATGATCGAACGCCTGGGCGCCGCCGCCGCGCGGCACAAGATGTATCTGGTGGTTTGCAGCGATTTCACCGAGAGCGACGGCGCGATCTACAACACGGCTTTCCTGCTCGGTCGTGACGGCAAGGAGATTGGCCGCTATCACAAAGTGTGTCCGACATGGTCGGAAGCAGGCGCCCGCCAGCGAGGAAACGCGTTTCCGGTTTTTCCGACGCGCGACCTCGGCACCGCGGGCCTGCTCATCTGTTACGACCTGGTCGTGCCGGAGACTGCGCGCTGCCTCGCCTTGGCCGGGGCGGACATCATCTTTTTCCCAACCATGGGCGGCGCGGCGATTGGCGAGGATGACATCGGCGTGCAGGCCTTGCGGGTGCGCGCGGCGGAGAATTTTATCTGGCTGGTGGTCGCCCATCGCGGCAGTGGCGCCATGATCATTTCGCCGCAGGGGAAAATCGTCGCGCAGGCAGAAGGCCCGGACGGTCTGGCCATCGCAGACATTGACGTGCACGGCCAACGCGAAGGCGGCGACGCGCTGAACCGCCAACGCGACATGCGCGCCCGTTTGTTCCGTGAGCGAAATCCCGAAGCGTTCCGCATCCTGACCGACACGAACGCGCCCGTGCTCGCCAAAGTTCCCATCGACATCTCGTCGCAAGAAGCCGCACGCATCATGGCCCGCGCGCTGACAGTTGGCGAAGAGGAGTTCAAGCAGGCTAACGTTCTGGTTGGTCGCGGCCAGACCAACGAAGCGATCGCTGCTTTTGAACACTTGCGCAAAGAGTATCCCGCCACGTGGATTGACCGCAGGTCAGGGGAACGGCTGGCGCGACTTCAGGCTGTCCCCTCACCCCGACCCTCTCCCCCAACGGGGGCGAGGGAGAATCGGCGGGCCGGTCTCGCTGCGAAGTATCCCGGCGACGTTGCCATCGCGCAGGATCCCGATGTGCTTTTCGCAGACAACTTCGAATCAGCCGACATGAAGAAGTGGGATCAGCAACGCGGTCGCGTGGTCATGACCGAGAACCAGCCCAACTCCGGGCGCTGGTGCGTGCAGATGCCGATGGAACGCGGCCAGAACCACGGCGGCGATGCCATCAAATGGTTCATGCCCGGAGCCGACGCCGTCTATGCGCGCTTCTACGTGAAGTTCTCGCCGGACTACCAATACAATCATCACTTCGTGTGGCTGGGCGCCAATCAGCGCACCAACAAATGGTCTGCCTTCGGCAAAGCCGGCCTCAAGCCCAATGGCACTTACTACTCCAGCGGCATGGAGCCGTGGTTCGCGTGGGGCAAAAATCCGCCGCCGGGCGAAGTGAATCTCTACACTTACTACCTCGACATGGAGCCGGACCGGAAGATGAACAAATACTGGGGCAACGGCTTCTTTCCACCGGGACCGGGCAAAGGGAAAGCCGCCGGCGAATCACGCGTCATCCCGCCGCTCAATCAATGGCAATGCTGGGAGTTTATGATCCAGGCCAATACCGCGCCGGACAAAGCTGACGGCCAGCAAGCCATGTGGGTGGATGGCAAGTTGATCGGCGAATTCACCGGCATCCGCTGGCGCAACGACCTGGATCTAAAGGTGAATTGCCTCTGGCTCGAACACTACGGCTACGACGAAGGCGACCCGACCAAGCAATATTGGAAAGACAGCCAGTCCGTCTGGTTCGACGATGTCGTGGTAGCCCGCCGCTACATCGGGCCGATCCACCGTCAGGGCACGAACTGATAACTCACAAATGCCACACGCCGACTGTCGGGCGACCACGAGGGGACGTTGATCGTGCCCTGGCCGCCGAAGAGTTTGGCGAGGACTTCGATCTTTCCGCCGGCAAGCGACATGATGCGCAGGGTCACATCCTTGTTTTCGGGATGGCCCTTCACCTCCTTTTCGTAGGAAAGAAAGACGAGCCATTTGCCATCGGGCGAAGGATGCGGAAACCAGTTGTTGAACTGGTCGTGCGTCACCTGTTCCTGTTGGCTGCCATCAGCACGCATCCGCCAGATGTGCATCTGGCCGCTGCGATCGGAATTGAAGTAAATCCACTGGCCATCAGGCGAATAATCGGGCCCATCGTCGAGGCCCTTTGCGGTCGTAAGGCGCGTCTCCGCGCCGCCGCCGGCCGCGATGGTGTAAATGTCGAACTCACCGTCGCGTTCCGCGCAGTACGCGAGGGCCTTGCCGTCGGGCGACCAGCCATGCCAGTAGGACGGGCCGGCCTCGGTGATCCGCTTCGGCACGCCGCCGCCGATGGGCAACGTGTAGATGCGTGACTTCCGATCCCCTTGCGACTGGTCGCTGATGACAAGCGTCTTGCCGTCGGGCGAGATGCCGTGGTCGTTGTTGCAGCGGGTGGCAAAGGCGGTGTCGATGAGCTTCGGCTCGCCGTTGGTGATGAGGATTTGGTAGATGCGGCCCCGGCTGTTGAAGAAGAGCGAGGCGCCGTCTCGCGACCAGTTCGGCGCTTCAATATGATTGGTCGTGGTCCAGATAATACGGCGATCCTTCGAGGCGATGAAGACGGTTTCGAGTGCGCCAATGAGCTTTTGCGGACCGTCGCTCGAGGACGGTGCCGTGTTCAGTTCGACGTCCGAGAAAACGGCTTTCTCGACGCGCTCGTTGTTGTGTGCGCACACGCCAAGGCCGACGTAAAACGGCTCGGTCAGCTCGAGCCGGAACGAACCGCCCGCCGGTCGCAACTCGCCATCTGCGCCCGCGATGGACATCGAAACGTAACGGCCCCGCTTCTCGATGCGCAATCGCTTCGGCCGGGAGACGGCGGATTGGATTTCGTAAGTGCGCTCGTTGCTGGCGGCGCGGTATTGCAGCGAGGTCAGGCCGTCGCCGTGCAACGCCGCGTCGGCGTAGACTGAATCCGGCTCGAGACTCTGGCGCACGAGCAGGCAAGCCTTGCGATGCGGGTCGCCTCCCTCGCCGAGGAACGAGATGGCTGCGGCCAGCGTCACGTCGCCCGACACTTTCCTCCAGACGAAGTGAAAGGCGTCGTTGGTGAACCACATGTTCGCGCCGCCACCGGTCACGGTGTAAGCGCCGCGCACGGCATCGAACTCGACGGAACCCGCGTGTTTGGTTGCGCCGATGTCCCCGCGGCCCTCAAAGAGATCGGCGGCCGTGCAAAGGGACCCCGTGAAGATCAGCCCGATGAACGCAACTGGAGCGGCCCGCATGGAGCTAACTTTCTTTGCGCAAGTTCAACGAAACAACTTCGGCGCGAACTCGGTGAGGTAACGCCGCCACACGGGCCACGAATGGTCGCCCTCGGTCTCGACGTATTCGTGCCGAATGCCCTTGTCTTTGAGCAGAGTGGTGAACTCGCCGTTGCGTTTGAAGAGGAAGTCTTTCTTGCCGCAGGCAATCCAGAACAACTTCAAGTCGCGATTTACGGCGTCGGCGTTGTTCAATCCGGCGGCGACACTGTTCGTCGGAGGCGGCGCGGAGCTGAACGCGCCAATCCAGCCGAACTTGTCGTGGTGATTCAGCGCCACAGTGAGAGCGTGATGGCCGCCCATCGAAAGTCCGGCAAAGGCGCGCGACCGTGGTCTGGGGGCGACGCGGTAGGTGCGCTCAACAAGCGGAACGATGTCTTCCAACAACTCGCGGCAGAGCGCGGCGGAGTTGGCCGGGCCATATTCGCCGAAACCACCGGCGCCCGGTGGCAGCGCGTGCGCGTCGGGCATGACGATGATCATGGGCACGGCCTTCCTGCTGGCCATGAGCGAGTCCAGGATCCAGTGCGCCTTGCCGTGGACCGTCCACGTCTCCTCGTTGTCGCTGTAGCCGTGCGCGAGGTAGAGCACCGGCAGGCGCCCGGCCTTTTCTGCGCCCGGCGGCGTGTAAACAATGATGCGGCGGAACTTGTCGAGCGCCTTCGACTTGTAGGCGTGCTCATGGAGCGTGCCGTGCGGGATGTCCTGCAAATCCCACGGCGCAGGCGGGGTCGCCGGCACATGGAGGATGCTCGCCCCAGGCCAACGCTGCGGTTTCACGGCGGAGTTCTGCGGATCGATGACGCTGAGACCATCGACGACGAAACGGTATTCATACACGCCCGCCGGCACGGACGGAACATTTACGGACCAGACACCCTGTGTGTCCTTCGTCATCGGCGTGTCCGGCCCAAACTGACCCGTCACCTTCACCTCGGTTGCCTTCGAAGCTCTGAATCGAAAGGTGACGCCGCCATCGGGCAGCAGGTCGGGCGAAACGAGCGGCGGTGACTGCGCGCGACGAGGCGGCGCGTTGGTGGCAGGCCGGGTTTCTTGAGCAGACGAAACGGACGCGGACGCGATGAGCGCCGCCACGATGAGAAATGATGATATGCGCATGAGTTACGGACGCTATTTGACGACACCCCCGCCGTCCAAAGTCAACACATTGTTGGTCAGCCAAAGGTCGCTCGTTCACTCCACCTCATGCACGTCGTTAAGCACGCCGCGCGGGATGCAGACGACCAGCACCTTGAGATTGCCCCAGGCCCGGTGCTTCACGCCGCGCGGCACGTACACGGCCACGTCCTTGTGCAACTCGATCTCCGCGTCGTCGAGTTGCATCCGGCCGGCGCCGTCGAGCACATAGTAAATCTCGTCGGTGCGTTCGTGATAATGGAGCCTGGCATCAGTGATTTCGAGGTGATGCACTTCCGCCGCCGCGCCGTCCTGCTCTTCGATAAGCGGGCGGATTTGCCCGCACGTCTCCGCCCAAGGTTTGATCTCCACCACGTCGCGCCGCAGAAAAGAAGTCGAAAGCTTCATGGCCGGATGGTAGAACTCTGACCGGCGTCCGTCGAGCACGGACGCGACCGCAAATGGCAACGCTGTTCCGAACAAGTTTGCACGGCCTCGGTGCCGTCATGTTGACCGTCGCAATGATGCTCGAACCCGGCGCGGCCGAACACACGGCCCGGGTGGAAACGGAATCGCTTCGCGTCATCATCGCGGACAACGAAGCCTTTGGCACGAATCATTTCGCCGGCTACAACGGCGTGGCGGAACTCACGCGAACCGGCGACAGCCGCAACCTGTTCGTGCCCCAGGTGGCCGGGCTGAATTTCGAACACATTTTCAGCGGCGACGCCGGGTCTTTCGGGTGGAACATCTTCGAGCCGCGTCGCGCCCCTATGCAGTTGATTCGCCGCTCACCTGCTCGCGTCGAACTGCATCAGGAGCGGACCGAGCACTGGCCATTGCGCAGCCGGTTGACCTACGAAGTCGAAGGCGACGCCATCAACTTCACCTACTGCGGAACGCCGCTCGACGACGCGTGGCGGAAGCACGGCTACATCGGCGTGTTCTTTGCCTCCTACATCGACAAGCCCGACGACATGTCGTTGCAGTTCGTCGGCCGCTCACGCCCTGGCCGCGGCGACACCAACGCGCATTGGATCAAACACCTGCCGCCGGAGCACGGGGTCGCCGCCAACCATCGTCCCGCGAGCAGCACGTGGGATCCGCCGCTGGACGACGGCTTCAACATCCGGCTCGTGAACGGCATTTCGGATTTCGAATACATGTACCCGTTCTACTTCGGACGCTGGGGCGAGAACGTGTTCGTGATGATGTTCGAGCGCCCGCGTGACGGCGGCGAACTCCGCTTTGCCCAATCCCCCTCCGGCGGCGGGACAGGAAATCCGGCGTGGGACTTTGTTTATTTTCAACGCGGTTACATGGTGAACCGCGAGTTCTGTTTCCGCGCCCGCGCCGTCTTCCGCAAATTCAAGGATGCTGAAGACGTCATTCGCCTCTACGAGCAATGGTCCGGGGAGAAGGTGTTGCGCCCGAAGAGCGGCGGCTCCGATGCTAAGTCATCAACCAAATGAAGCCCCTGTGCGAAGTGGAGTAATTCAGGGCGAGAATTCCATTGTTAATCGAGGAACGCGACGTTGCTCGGCGAAACATCCACGACATAAATACCCAATTCCTCCAACCTGGCCATGACAGCTTGAACTTTTGGCCAGCGGCTTTCGAATTGATCCCGCTTCTCAGTTTCCCACTCACGCCAGATTTCGTCTGAGAACTGCGGAGCGCAGTCCAGATAAGCCCCGGCGAAATCGAGAACGAACGGCCGTGCGACAATGGTCATTTCGATAACCAGCAGTTCTTCATCAAAGTGGATCAATTTCGGAACATTGAATCCGAAAACTTCCTCCACATGCTCTTCCCTCAACCGCAAGTACGCGGCAAGCTCGCGTTCGTAAGCATCCCGAGATCGATGCACTTTGATCGCCACATTTCCAGGTTTGTCATTGCGTTCCGCTGCGTAAACGATACCATGGATGCCATGGCCCAGCCGCTCGGCCAGCCGGAGATTGTGCCGGTGAATATATGTTTGCGCGTGCTGAATTAAAATCTCGTCCATGATTAAATCGTCCGGTCAAACCGGCCACTCGGCCCAGGTGAAGATGAGGTTGCTCCTTAACGGCAGTTCGATTCCCGTAGTGCAGATGGGACCGGACTTTCTCATTCTCCAATCAACTGCGGAACATCCGCCGAGCGATGCGACCCTCGAACTCCGCATCGATGCAAGCGAGCGCCGGTGGAAGGTGCGATTGCCCCACGGGATTTCCAGCGCCTCACGCACCGTTGCCATATCTCGAGCCATTTAGCTTCTCGAATTAGATTACCGGCTCAATGCACCGGGTGTTCAGTTCGATGTTCGCTTGGCCGCAGGGGGAGAGTAGCGGCTTGTTGAAATCCGCAGAAAAACACTGCGCCTTTGGGCTTGCCGTGTGCCCCCGGCGCGGCATTCTCCGTCCATTATGAATCCCAAACGTCTCGTTCTGGCGGTGGTGGTGGTGTTTGTTGGATTTTGGGTGACCAGCTTCCTTATTCACGGCTTGTGGTTGAACAGCATCTATAAGGAAACCATGAACCTGTGGCGCTCCGAAGCCGAGATGCAGAAGCACATGGGCTGGATGTTGCTCGGGCAATTGCTCTGGAGCCTGGCGTTCGTGGTGATCTGGTCCAAGGGTTTTCCTGTCGTGAATTCTCTCGGTCGCAGTTGCCTTTACGGGCTGCTGATGGGCCTGTTCAGCGAAACCAACTCGCTCATCATGTACACGGTCGAACCGCTGCCCGGACACCTCGTCGCCAAGTGGGTCGTGGCTGGGCTGACGCAGAGCACACTCATGGGGGCTTTGCTCTTTCTCGTGGGCAGACCAAAAGCCGCGGCGCCGTCCTCGTGACCACCTTGGCCGCCACGTCAGTTTTTGAGTGAGCGACGCAATGCGAGGTCTGTTCTGCGCTCAAATTCCTGTTCTGCTGGCAGCTTCCGCTGCCGCGGCTATTTCACTGAAAGAGATCAATCCGCCCGCCGCCGACACGAAACGCATCGTCGCCATTGTCGGTGCTACGATGATTGATGGAAGGAGCGGAGCGCAGGTCTCGAACGCCGTTGTCGTCGTGCGAGGCGCCAAAATCGAGGCTGCAGGCGGCCGCAAGTCTGCGAGGATTCCGGCGGGGGCGCAGGTCTTCGACGCCACCGGCAAGACGTTGTTGCCAGGCTTCATCGATTCGCACTTCCACATCGAGCGCGACTATGACTTGCCGCGCCTGGTGTTGTCGCGCGGCGTCACTTCGCTGCGCGACCCCGGACAGTGGATTGAGATCTACGATCCGATTCGGCGGTCAGAACTGCCGCAGCCTCGCTGCTTCGTCGCCGGGCCGCATCTGGACTGCCCGCCGCACGCTCACCCGCAAGACGCCTTCGCGGTCACGAACGCCGACGAGACACGGCGCGCGGTCAATCGTTTCATCAACCAAGGCGCTTCTGTCATCAAAGTTTATTACCGCCTGCCTCTGGAATTGATCGGCGTTGCGTGCAAGACGGCCCACCGACGCGGCGTGCCGGTCACGGCGCATTTGGAACTGATTGACGCTGACGACGCCATCCGCGCCGGGTTGGACGGCGTTGAGCACGTTACCTCGTTCGGTACTGCCCTGGCGGAACCGGATCAGGCCGAGCGCTTCCGCAAAGCCGTGAGCGAAGACAACGAAGCGCGCCGCAAAGCGCGTTATGAGCTGTGGAGCGGGCTGGATCTGCGCGCTTCCCCGCGCGTTCGACCGTTACTCGATTTGATCGTGAAAAGGAAAGTCTTCGTGTCGCCAACACTGGCCGTTTTCGAAAAGCGCAGAGGTGATCGTGGCGTGACCGAGGTTGAAGCGCGCGGCTTCGAGAACATGCTGGCGTTCGTGCGCCTGTGCCACCGCGCCGGCGTGAGGATCGTGGTTGGCTCCCACTCTACCGTCCCCAAAGCCGGGCGCGGATGGGCCTATCAGCGGGAGCTGGAATTGCTCGCTGAATGCGGCCTGACCCCGATGGAGGCCATCGCCGCAGCCACTCGGAACAATGCCGAGTTCTTTCGCGTCTCTGCGCGGCTGGGAACGATCGAAGCCGGCAAGCTCGCCGATCTTGTGTTGCTCGAGGGCAACCCCTTGAATGCTATCGAAGCCACACGCAAGGTGGAACGGGTGATGTTGAACGGTCGCTGGATCACTCCGCCAAAGAGCGACCAATAAGGAGCGACTGAACGTTGGGTCCCAGCGGAGCGGCGAGAAGGGTGTGGCCATCGACATCAACGGCCAGACGGAGTCGGTCACCGTAATCAAAAACGAGTTGCGCGAAACCCGAAGCCTCTTTCCCGGATCGGCATTCTGATCGGGGCCGAGACGCGCGACATTCGCTGCGTGGACAACCAGATCGAAGGCTTCGCCGTCGCGATCTCGGATTTGCGCAAGGGATGAACCGGCGACGATCCTGAGAATAGATGAGTCTGGGCACGACTGCGGTCCAGCAAAGGCGGTGCTTCAGCAGGGCGGCTACACGCCGGTCTCGCCGCAGAGCCCTGGCCCATCGCCGAACAACCCGAACTCAAACAAGGGTCAGAAAGCGCCGGTCCTGCAAACCGAGTCCCTCCCGGGGCCCAGACAGCTTTATTTGGACTTACCTCAAGGACCTGTTGGTCCGGATCACAGCCGCCGCACGCGCAGCCGCAGAAAATGTCTTGCGTTTGTCGGCAGATCGTCGCGGACCGTCACCCGCGCGGTGCCGTTGGTCAAATTCGTCGCGGCTACCGGCGTCGCACAACCAATGCACCAGGAGATGAGGTCAGCGGACGTGTCGGCCTCATAAGCCACTTCCGGCGGCGCCGGTTCGGGCCGCAGGTAGCCAAGCGTCAGATACCCATTCGAGATGGCAGCGGTGACGCGTGGAAACGACCCGGCCAGCAGCGGCTCGGTGGTGTTGGCAAATTCGATGAGATTGTTCGCTCCGTCGAAGTCAGGGTCAACCGTATCGCCTGCGATCAGGAAGTTCGTCGAGTTTGTTCCGAACTTCGAATGGCGCCACACCTCCAGCGGCGAGAATTCATAGGCGCCGATGTCCAGGTCTGCGACGTTTGGTCGCGTGACGCTGGCCCGGTCCGGAAAGTAATGGCGGGTGACGTTGTTCGATGGAAGAACGGCGGGACGCAACGCGGCGCCCGCATCGCGGCACGCGGAATTTGTCGCCAGAAAATAGATCTGACGCGCTTCCTCAAGGAAGCCGGGCGACGTGCCGTTGAGATTGGAGCCGTCATTAGTGATGGTGCCGCTGAGGGTGCCAAAAGAATTTACCCAGCCCGGCTTGAGCCAGTTGTGCGTCAGGTTCAGCCGGCCTGTGTCGTCGAGCAGCGACAGCGTGCTGCCTGCGGCTGTGACATAGACAATGTTGTTGCGGCAGTCGCAGGATTCATCATTCGACGAGAGGCGAAAAAGCGTCGTGCGGTCCGCGCGCGTGGAAACGATGGTGTTGTTGTAGAAATCCAGTGTGCCTTTGCGCCACCCGCTGCTGCTGCCGGTATCGCCGCCATAATGGACGATCTGTCGGTTGCCCGCCGCGTCCGGCTCGATGAGCACATTGCCATAAACCAACGTCTGCCCGTAGAGCGGATGCACGCGAATCAGGCTGCTGTCCTCGCCGTTGACAAGGTCCAGTTGGCGGTTGCCACCTTCAATCCAGTTGTAGCGGACAACCAGACCTGCGGAACGGTCCTTGAGATTGTTTCCCAGAGCCCCGGACCGCAACGGGCCGAAGCGATTGTATTGAAACGTGATGTTGATGGCGGCGGTGTAATTGTTGTGCTCGAAAAGGCTCCCGTCATTGCCGTTGTCGAAGATGTAGTTGCTCTCAACCAGGATGTCCCGTGACGCCAGCGCATCGCTCGACGCGACGAAGAAGCCGTTGCCGCAGTCGTGCATGAGGCAGTTGCGCACGGTGATGTTCTCGCCTTTTTCGACGTAAATCGCCGAGGCATTGTTGATGTAGCTCTGTGTCGCGCCTGCGGTGCTGCGGTAGGTAAACGGCGGACGGGCACTGCGCAAGTCGAGATTTTCGACGACGATGTAACGCGGCGTCGTGTCGGGCGGCACGTTGGCACCGCCGATTTTAATGATGCCGCGGTTCTCGTTCCAATAGCTCAACGCGGCACGCGTGGTGGCGCCGTTGCCGTCGATGACGGGCAACTCTCCGTTTGGCCCGGGCACACCGCGCACGGTGATGGGCGCGTTGCTTGCGCCCTGCCGGCAGAGGACCCACTTCTCTTTGTAAACATTCGTGCGCCAGTGAATCAGCACCGTGTCGCCCGCTTGCAACGATTCCCAGGCCACCGCGCCGATGTTCGTGTAAGCGCGGCCAGGACCAACTTCGTAAGTGGCGGCGTCGGCCGGCAGACAAAGCAGCCAACCACATATTGAGAACGCGATGTTGCGTAGAACGAAGGGCCAGGAGACGGAACGCAGCGAAAGCCCAAACCCGGTTCCGTCTGTTCTGATGAGGTTCTTCAAGGCGCCTGCTAAATAAGAGTTCACACAAATTTTATCGGCCTTGGCGACGAATACATGACCTCCGGACCGCCCTCTCATTCAATCTCCAAACAGACCCGGAAGAATTCCTGCGCGTCACCTCGCCCAACAGATCCTTCCTCCTGACGCGGTGAAAGTCCTAGTCATGAAGCCGGACGACGAGGAAATCCAGACGGAACTGTGTGCCTTCCGAACGAATCATCGTGGATAACAAAAGCGCGGTTCTATTGTCTCACGATGAATTCTACGAACGAATCCGAATCACAACTCCGAAACGCCGGCGTGGTGTTTGACTTACCCTGCCCGCTTCTCTATTCTGCCAGCATGACCGCGCTGGAAGAACGCCGCATCAAAAGCTTGTTGAAAGACGCCGTCGTCGAAGTGCTTGAAGAACGACAAGACCTCCTGCGCGATGCGTTACAGGAAAGCCTGGAAGACATGGCGATGCTCAGGGCGATTCGCGAAGGCGAAAAGTCACGGCTCACAAGTCGGAAGAAAATCTTTCAACGGCTCGCGCGCACCGCGTGAAGACAGCCTTTCGGGAAAGCGAATCGAGAACGGCCAAGTCTAACCGTTGAACGAAGCGGAGTTCTGAAGGCGCGTCGAAGCCGGACGAAAAGCGGTGAGGGTCGAGTATCATCCCCGTCTGCTGGTGATCGAGTCGTTCTGCCGGCTTGCGGAGACGCTTCGGGTCAGGCATTGCGTTTGCCCTTTTGCGTGGATACAGTATTCCCATGACGACGAAAGCAACCACCGTCAATGGCCTGAGCAAGCCGGACGCGAAGTATCGCGCACTCATTAATGATTGTCTGCGGGAATTCAAAGAACTGCAGAAAGACATGCGTCGTCAGCGAGCGAAGACTGTGCGTCTCCGCGCCTCATCCCGCGGCACCATGAAGGATACGTGGGAGGTTCTGCGCCGTGTGGAAGCAACTCTTTGAGCTGTTTCGTGGCACACTGTTTTTGGGGCGCGAGGTCGCAGAGTTGCGCAAGGAGGTCACAGAATTACGTGAGGAGATGGACGATGTCCAACGGGCGCTCAACCAACTGGTTCACAACTTTGAGCTTTTAAGCGAACGCGAACGATTCGAGCGGGAGAAGCACCTGTTGCAGCTTGAGAACGCGGTTCTCCGTCTCGAACGCCGTCTGCCCCCCGGTAAACCACCCAAAGAGCGGAAATGAATTCGCCGCGATGTACGGCGACCTTCACACCCGCACCCGCATCCACCCGTAGCGAGTGTGGTCCGGCTCGAGGGCCAGGGCGGCGTAGGTTTCTTTCATCTTCGACATGTTGTCTGCGGTGACCTTGTCAAACTCCAGCAGGGTCTTCAGCTCTTTGGTCATCCGCGATTCGTAATCCTTCGGCACGGGCTTGTAGGAACCGGTGTCCACTTTCCCGATGCCATATAGTTTCGCCGAGGTCAGCCCCAGGATTTTGCGTTTGGCGGATTCGGTGAGAGCGGGATAGCCATCTTCTCACGCATCGCGTCCGGGATTTGGAACCGCCACAGAGCCTCGATCTGCCATTGTGGGGAGCCGTACCAGACTGAATCCGAGCCGAACACAATCCGGTGATGGTATGCTGCCGTGACGTGTGCGGCAGCGGCGCAGCCGGTTCAGCGCTCATCGCGGCAGAGTTTACCAACCATTTACACAAAACATTTTGACCGCAGAAGTAGTCCACAACAATCTGACTTCAATGATAAAAAAACAGTTCACGCATTCGCACGTATCCAGTTGCCCAGGCTGTGCGATTCGCAAACCAATTAGGAATCCATTATGTTGCCACAACTAAACCGCAGGCGTTTTCTTCACACGGCGGCCACCGGAGGCGCGCTCCTCGGGCTTGGAAATCTTAGTGCCTTTCGCCACCTGGCTGCGGCCGCGCCGACCGGGGCTCAGGGTCGGCCCTGGCAGGTTCGCTACGGCGCCGACATCGAGCCGATCGTGCGGCTGATCGAAGAGACGCCAAAGGAGAAGTGCGTTGAGGTGATGATCGAGCGGCTGCGGCATGGGTTGTCGTACCGGGACTTCATGGCCGCCCTCTTGCTGGCGGGTCTGCGCAACGGGGGTGATTTCGGCTATTACCACTGCATTTACATGATCCACTCGGCGAACCAACTGAGCCTGGATGCTCCCATCGGGGAACGAATGCTGGCGATGTTCGCCGTACTGGAGAATTTCAAGTATTGGCAGGGACGCCGGTCGGGAGGATCGGATCATTTCGGCATGCAGAAATTCCCCGGAACGATCCCTGACTCGAACAGAGCCCTGCCCCAATTTCACGAAGGCATGGCGAGCGGCGATTCGGATGCCGCCGAGGGGGCGATCATTTCGCTGGGTCGCAGCGAAGGCACCTCCAGGTTATTTGACCTCATCGCACAGTACGGCTACCGTGCGGCTGGAGTCCACCCCTGGATCTTCGTCTCCAATACGTGGCGGGTTCTCGACGTGATCGGTTGGGAACGCGCCGAACCAGTCTGGCGCGCGATGGCTCGGTTGCTGACGGGGAAGAGTGAGTGGGCCGAGAACTGGTACTTACCCAGCCGCGAGAAGGTAGAGATCGAGTCGCTTCCGGCAAACTGGGCCGAGGCCAAGGGGGATTCCGGCCTGACGCGGGAACTGCTCGCCGTGATGAGTGAACGGAATGCCGACGGGGCCTTTCAGCTTGCCATCACGCAATTGGCACGAGGCAACGTTCGGGCGGGCGCCATCTGGGACGCCGTCCATCTGGCCGCCGCAGAGGCATACATCCGGGGCGACGCGAACAACGGACTCCACTCGAACACGGGAGTGAACGCGCTGCATTACGCGTTTCGCGCCAGCGGCGATCCAGAGATACGACTCCAATCGCTGATGAGGGCGGTGAGTTGGCTGTGCCAGGGCATTTCGGCGTATCCCACGAAAGACAAGAACCCGCTCAGGATCACCGAGATTTCTCCGTTGGACATCCCGGCCGCTCCCGAGTTGGCAGCCGAAGAAATCGTGTCTGTCGGCACGGCGCTCGCATTTGCCCAACAGCACCCGGACTCGCAAGCGTTCTGGCAACTGCAACGCCGCCTGGTGTTGACGAAGCACACAGGTGTGCACGATTACAAGTTGCTCGCCGCGCTCTGGGAGGACTCGCAACTCGTCTCTCCGCAATGGCGACCCTGCCTGGTAGCTGCTTCGGTCGGCATACGTAGCTCGTATCACCGCAGCCCGGACTACACAACGATGCTCCAGGTTCGCGAGGCGCTCCGAAGGCAGTAAACAGCGAAGAACATTATGAAGACGCGGTTGCTCGTGGGTCTCGGAAGCGCGACGAAGCTCTTCTTGACTCTCGCGATCGTGTCCGTCGGGACCATGATTGCGTGTGCGCAGCCAGGCTCTCGTCCGGTGGGGGGCGGGAATTCCAATTCGGTTTCAAAAACCAAATCGGAACCGGACGACGCTGAGGTTGCCGGAATTCTTAAAGCGCTTCGGGACAAAGACGGCAATATTCGCTCCGGCGCAGTCATAGCGGTGAAAGCGCTTGGTGTTCGTGCCAAGGCCGCGACACCGCTGCTCATTGACCTGTGGGACATCGATGAGAAGGACAACGATCAAATCCAAAAGGCTCTCGCAAGTATTGGCCCGGCTGCGATCCCTTGGCTTCTTGAAATGATTCAGGACCAGAGCGGTCGACGTCGAAAGGCAGCCGCTTGGTCGCTGGCGCTGTATGGTCCATTCTCAAAGACCGCTGTCCCCTTCCTAATTACCACACTTAAGGACACTGAGCCAGAAGTCCGTGCTGGAGCAGCCCACGCCTTGGCTTCCATCGGCCAGGATGCCAGGGAAGCAATCCCCGCACTGATTCGGACCCTGAGTGACGAGGACACTGCCGTCCGCTTGAAGTCAGCCTCGGCCTTGGGCGAAATCGGTCCCGATGCTAAAGGAGCCATCCGACCGCTTGCTCGGGCGCTGAAAGACAAGGACCATGCCGTCCGCTCGGCCGCGGTGATTGCCTTGGGCATAGTTGGCAGCGACTCCGAGGAAGCGATTGCGGCACTCATTACCGCGCTCGACGATGAGGCCGGTGATGTTCGTTTGAGCGCCGTCTCGGCCTTCGGCACCATCGGCGCGAAGAACGAGTCGGCTGTTCCCGCGCTGATCGCAGCGTTACGAAATGACGTCGGTTATGTTCGATCACGCTCCGTATTCACGCTGGGTGAGCTGGGCGTCAATGCCAGGCCCGCAGCACCGGAGATCATCAAGCTGCTCGGCGACGAAGCCCTTCAGGAAGAGGCCGCGGTGGCCCTTCGGCACATCGGCCTGGACGCGAGCACGGTGCCAGCACTCATCGAGTTGCTCAAGCACGAGAGTCTTCGCACCCGTCAGTTGGCGGCCACTGCCATCTCCCGCGTCGGTGCCGGCGCCAGAAACGCAGTGCCGGCGTTAATTCAATCGCTTCAGGATGAACCCGTGCAGCAGTTCGCCATTCATGCCCTGGGCCGGATCGGTCCCGAGGCGAGAAATGCGGTGCCTGCACTCGTTGAGTTACTCAAGAGCGAAACCTATTACATCCGTGCTGGAGCCGCGGAAGCTTTGGGGCGAATTGGTCTAGACGGCAAAGCTGCCGTCCCAGCTCTCATGGAGGCGCTGAAGGACGAGCAAGCCCAAGTACGACGCCATGCGATGGAGGCTCTTAAGAAGATTGACGGAGCTGCGGCAAAGAGAGCAGACGAGCGGTAGATCAAATGCAGGTCAATCCAACCGTGTGATGCATTCTCTGCGCAAAGCCTTCACGTTGATTGAACTGCTTGTAGTGATTGCGGTCATCGCGGTGCTAGCCGCCCTGCTGCTCTCTGTCATTAGCAAGGCCAAGGAGAAAGGCCGGGCCGCGAAATGCATCAGCAATCTCCGGCAATTGAACCTGGCGATCCTGATGTGGGCCGATGATGAGGAGCAGCGGATGCCCCCGTTTTGGGTGGATGAAGGAAATTGGAATCGGCGCTGGCCGGCCTACACCTGGCGCGACGTTATTTTTCCGTATGTCACGACGAGGGAGGTTTATTATTGTCCAAGCGCTCCAACTTTGAGCACCTGGACTCCGATGAGCAGCGTTTGGGGGTGGGGCCAGTCGGGTTACGGCGGCGCCAAGGTGCATCAGGGTGAGGGACCGCCGACGGATCCCTGGCAGCAGGGGATGGGAAGTTTTGCCGCGCCGAGCGACACGTTCCTGGTGATGGACTACGATGATAATCTGGAGGATCCCGCCGGGCCGACCGATTCGGTCAACGAGCATCTGTATATTCGAGGCATCACCCGTCGGCTGGACCAGGCCGTTTCGCGACACGCTGGGAGCGCCAATTATGCCTTTGCGGACGGGCACGTGGCCAGGCTCGATCTGCAGGGCAGGATCTGCAATACGATTGGCGGCGGTCACGATAACTGTCCGTGGTCCGTTGAGTGAAGGGGTCAATATTCCACGCGAACGCCGTGCGACCTACCTGGCCCGTTCCATGAGTCTGGCGTGAGATACGTTTTCTCAGGACACTATCATCGTAACGCCTTGGCTCGGGATGGCGACATTGAAGCTGTCACGACCGGACCCGTGGGCAGGCCGAGCGGCGGTGACAAATCAGGCATGCGCATCGTCATCGTTCGCGAAGATCGGATTGAACACCGGTACTATCAGTTCGGAGAGTTGCCCAACCAGGTGGATTTGCAGTAGTCGTCGTAAATCCAATAAGCCGCGACGGCGGTGTTCCTAGAGCATCTGTTGCAAGTTGGGCTGGGCGGAGAGGCTGGCGGCGGAAAACATCATCGCGGCGGCGCCGACTGTGAGTGGGAAAGTGTGTTCATGTTCAATAATGCATTGCGTGATTACCGTCCTTCATAGACGCGAGCCGCGAACATTTGCATTGGGTTCAAGCATACCTGCTCCTGTAACGCGTCATTGGCCCAGCGTGACTTCGCCGTTCCAGTCTGTTTGTGCTCAGCTTGCAAAGTCTGGCGCTAACAGTTTGAGATCCCGTGCGAACCTCTCGATAAGAACCTGCTGGAACTCCAGGCATCTTTCGATATCTCTGCGTTCAAAGAGCACTTTGCCTCGCTGCTCGATCAGTTCGTTTACTCCTCGCTCATCGAGCGTTTTCAACGCAGCAGTTAGCGTTCGTCCGACGGCAGTCACACGTTCGAGCACGGTCTTAGGCGGCGTACCAGGCGCGATACCCCAAAAGTGGCCAGCTTCGCGGAAATACTTCGGCCGCGTCGGATCCTTCAGCCAGTCTTTGAATACTGGATGCTCGATGATTCGTTTCACGGCCTGCTCCAATTGCCTGTCCGCTTTGTCACGAGCGATAGTGTCGGAGGGACGCAGGGCGCTCGCCTCAGCGAGGCCTGTGGGGGTAAGCCGAAAAACGCGGCGGTGAATTTTTTCGAGCAACCCTTCGCCTACGATTCCCTGTTTGCCAGCATGAGCATCAAGTTCCTTGAACAGCTTTGAAGAATCGGGGTGGTCCTCCTCGAAGCCTCTCAGCCCCCAAGCCTGCTTGTCATTCTTCCACCCGTGAACGAGCAACTCTTCCGCTGTAAAGGTTTTCGTCAGGTCGCCTCCTGTCAGCTCGAATGCTGCCAGCACGATTTGCTGCTTAAGACCCAGACCTTTGACATTCATACTTGGTCGAGTCCTGTCCCGGCTTGAACGTATTGTTGAAGCTTCTGCCACATCGGTTCAGCAAACTGAACCTGGTAGCGTTCGAGAGCGGCCTTGTGGCTCACCCAAATGTCTTTCCGCTCTGCTTCTCCCATTCTGGTAAATTCCTCCTGCATGTGGACTTGAACAATCATCTCCACAACTTTCTGTGCATGGAACGCCCGCCAAAGGTCGGCTCGCTCCACGCGCTGCTTGAAGAGAAACGCAGCGTCAGGAGCGCCAAGGTTCAGCCACCAGATATTGTATTGGTAGTCGGTGACTTCCTGCCACAACGCGGGCTGATCAGGATTGCTGGGCCGCTTCTCACCCGTCGCCGGGTCGCTATCCCGGTCCGTCATCAGTAGCTGCGGGAAGCCACCGCCGCGTTCCAGCTCATCTTGATTCGGAATCACCGTGACCTCGGCCCAAATCCTCGCCCACACACCGCCTGCTGAGGGATCACCGGCTCCCGCCGTTATGCTTGTCTTTCCCACACGGTTTCCTGTGACCCAACCTGATGGATGGATGCGGACAATGAGCTGATCGTCGGCATCATGCCGCCAATTCAGGAATACGCTCGTGTTCCTCTGCCCTTCATCGTTCGTGACTTCGGCTACGATCTGCTGTTTCTTGCCGACTTGGATTTCCAGACTGCGGGGAGTCAACAGCACGTGATCAATATTCCAAACTTCAAAGCGCACTTTAGCTGATTCGATAGTCGTACCGTTAACAAGGGCCCAAATCTCCGTCGCTCCCTTGCCCGCTGCCTGAACCTCGCTACCTCGCTCGAACGTCACTACGTGGCGGTCACCAACACACCATTCCAACTCGAGATTGGGAACGATACGCCCCATCGCATCGCGGATGTGGGGACGTAGGATTGTCGCCAAATTTAGGACCACACCTTTACCGATGCGAAGTGTTTCATTAACGTCCCAAGAGATCTCCACAACCTCCGGCACTTCACCAAGATCACGTTCGTCGTCCCCGCCGCCCCCTCCTCCGCCTCCACCTCTGTACCCATAGTCTCCACTTGGCAGGAACTGATTTTTGAAATCATTCAGCAGCTTGTTCTCGACGTGAACTTCGTCCAAGGATTCTTGATCCTGCTCTTGCCGGCGTCGGTCACTGATCTTTTTGGCGAGTTCTCGAATCTTTTCCGCGACAAACCGATCCACAGCTTGCATGAGGGGCCCAGAGCCAGGCCGCACGCGTCCGAGCTCAACGTAGTCCGGTTCCAACGCTGACAGCTCAACCGTGGCGTAGATGAAGTATGATCCTGGAATCGCCGGCACAAGCTCCGCAATCGATTTGGAGCCGACCATTTGATGTTCTGTGCAATAAGTGACTTTCCAACGCGGTTTGAGCTTTTTGTGGGCATTGGGCATATTCTCTGCCGACGTGTAGAGAATTAGCCGCCCTTTCGGGCGGGTTCCTCCGAGCGTGGTGGATTGAATCTTTCCGCTGTCGTCGGACAGTTCCTCGGGCATCTCAAATGGCGTAGCCTCCTCAAAGCCCGGGTATGGCCTGATTTGTTCCAGTTCAAGCGGCTTCCCGGTCCTCAAAAGCCGACCGTTGTGTGCCCCATACAGCCGGAACTGTTGGACAGCAAGCGTGGCTTGGTCGTGCCGAAGTGTCCTCTCAACGATGTCTTCCACGTCGATACGGCCCTTGTAGGTGTCGATTGGGCCAACGCCTTCGACAAGTGTGAACGCCTCGCGTTCACGCAACGAGCTTTGCAAATCCTTTGGCAGCTCACTGAACGTGATGTGGTAAGGCTCCAACGCCCGCTTAAGCTCAAGCTCCCACGAAGAATTCGGCAAATCACGGGCGGCCGCTGCGTTGGGGATGAAGCCTGGCGTACCGCGTTTGACCGTCTGGGGTTGGCCGTCAAACCCCTTGCAGTTCAACTTTCGATCCCGGACACCGAAAATACGCGAGACACCGGTGAACAGCTTGAACATATAAGCCTTTGCACCGTTGCCTTGCGTCTCTTCCTCCAAGCGGCTAGATCCTCGACTCGACGCGTTGGGATCCATCCATGTGCTCCACGCCGTGACGTCGTCGAGCGACGCACCGCCAACGTCGAGCAGGCCAATTCTGGCAAGCCCCTTCGCCTCGGCGTCTCGAAAGATGAGCAAGGCCGCTCGGTGCTTCTCCTCAACGTTTGCCCGGTCTGGCTGATACGCACGGCGGGTATTCTTAAGCCACTCCGCGATACCCTCGTCGTGACTTCTGATCCACCGCGTGACGGAAATCAGTGTTCCCGTTTCGTGAAATCGAATAGTCGGATCTCGTTCGATGCTCATGCTGTTCCTCCGTTCATTTCAGCCAGTTAATTCGAATCTCCTTCTCTAGCGGCTTGAATTCGGGGTCTCCTGTGACGAGTTCGGCTTTCCTCTCCTTCGCCAGCGCGGCGGCGAAGGCGTCTGCCAGACTGATTTTAAAGCGCGATTTGAAATCGGCGGCGGTGTCGGCCAGCGAACGGCCCGCAGGATGGAACTCAAGTGGGAGGCTTTTCAGAACGTCCTCGGCTTGTTCCCAGGCTTCGGCGCCGTCCTTTTTCAGGAGCATGTATTTCACTTCGGCGTAGTTCACCTCGGTCATGTGCAGCGGACGATCAGCGCCGGCTGCCTTATGAAGCAATTCTTTCACGGGCACCGCGATGTCCTCGCCACGAAAGAATGCAAGCAGGGCGTGGGCGTCAAGAACGGCTGCAGCCATTTATTTGTCCTCCAGTTCCCGTTCCTCTCGTTTGTGCTCCGCCCATTCGTCGCTGAAGGACTTTCCGCCGGGTTTGCGCTTCAAAAGTCCGAAGCCCCGTTCAATCGCCCAACGGGTCACCGGCTTAAGCAGGATGCCTTCGGGTGTCGCCTGAACGATAGCCTTCGTGCCATCCTCAATGTTAAATTGCTTGCGCAGCCAGCTCGGGATCACCACTTGACCTTTTGTAGTGAACCATACGGAATCTGTTTTGCTTGTCGTGCTCACGGCTTCAACTCTGGTATCCTGATAAAAGTCCGTCAATATAAAAAAGTAGGATCTTACAACACAAGTCGGATTTTGGGTCCGCGTGGCCAGACCGAGTGTCGAGGCAGTGGGTTTCCATGTAGCGTCGGAGCTACGCGCCGACGCGTATGGGAACTGGTGGAAAAGGAGAAAGAGGAAGGTCTGACGCCAGAAGAAAAATGCGAACTGGACGACCACGAACGGCTCGAACATCTCCTGATTCTCTCCAAAGCCAAGGCCCGCACCCCCGGCGCGCATGGCTGAAAACATCAGCCTCGCGTTGCGCCGTGAAGTGACGAGGCACGGCGGCTTCCGCTGCGATTGTTGAAAGCCTTTCCCAACTCTCGGGCGGGGCCGCGCAGTTTGACATCTTCCTCTCAGGTGGGCAGACTACCGGCAGTATGAGCAGGCAAGTTATCTTGGAACTTCCCGAAGGCGCCTTCTCGGCCTTGCGTGCCGAACCGGCTGAACTGGGGCGGGAACTGCGCCTGGCCGCGGCGGCGAAGTGGTACGAACTCGGCAAGCTTTCACAGGCCAAGGCGGCCGAATTGGCCGGATTAAGCCGCTACGAGTTTATTCACGCGCTGGCGCGCTTTGAAGTGTCGCCCATTCAGGAAACGGTTGAGGAGATAGCCGAGGGACTGGCGCGTGAGCAATAAGTGGGTCGTCAATGCGTCGCCGCTCATTCTGCTCGCGAAGGTTGCACACATCTATCTGCTCCCGAAACTGACGGAACAACTGGTCATCCCCGCCAGTGTGGTCGTCGAAGTTCAGGGAGGCCCCTCAACGGATCCGGCGCAAGCCTGGCTGAATGGCGAAGGCGCAACTTGGATTCGGTCTGACATCGCGACGGTTTCGTCTGTCGCAGCGTGGGATTTGGGTGTTGGAGAAACGGCTGTGTTGAGTTGGGCTCACGAGCATGGAGATTTCGAGGCCATCCTCGACGATCGCGCCGCCCGCAAGTGTGCCGTCATCGAACGCATTCCTGTTCGTGGCACTCTCGGTGTCGTCCTTGCCGCGAAGATCCGCGGCTTGATTCCTCACGCCAGACCCGTGTGCGATGACATCGTGCGAGCTGGTCTTCGCATCCATCCCACGGTCTTGTGCGACGCATTGAAGCTGGTTGGGGAGTAACCCTATTTCGACCGCGACACGCGGTTTGATTGCCCGTGAGGCGTTAGAAAACGACGATCACAGCTTGAGATCGCGCGCCGTCGTTTGGTCGGCTTCCCAGTCAGCCATCGTGTAGTGGAGCGGCACTTCGCGTTGCGCGGAGAAGGTCATGAACTCTTCCACAGAAACCCCGGCCAGTTCCGCTGCTTTGCCCAGCGAGATGCGATGCTCACGGAACAGTTCAAGAGCAATGAGCTTGGCGGCGGAGCGCGAAGGTTGGGCATCGGACATGCCAGCGGCGGTCAAGAGTTCTTCAGCCAGTTCCACATTCACAGTGCTCATAATCGTCGCCATAGTTTGCCCGCTCCAGAGATGGTTTTCAAAGCATTTCCCGAAGAATCAAATCGTCTGCGCGGGCATTCTGGCGTGTCCAGCCCTCACCTGCCAAGCGCGGCTGGGGAGATATTCTGCTTGCATGTCCTGCCATCGCGGAAATCGAGAAGACAGTGTTGGCCTTGCCCGTGGAGCAGCGGGCGTTGCTGGCCGAGTCGTTGCTGAGTTCCCTGCCGCCGCTCGGTGAGGACTGCTCGGAAGCGGAAGAACTGGCCGAAGTGGAACGGCGCGAACGTGAAATCGAGAGTGGCCAGGTCCAACCGTTGAACGAAGCGGAGTTCTGCAGGCGCGTCGAAGCCGGACGCAAACGGTGAGGGTCGAGTATCATCCTGCCTGTGTGTGATGGAGTCGTTCTGTCGGCTTGCGGAGACGCTTCGGGTCAGGCATCGTGTCTGCATGAGCACAGTTGAGTTGATTCTTCAGAAGGCAAGCGCGTTGCCAGACGAGCTTCAGCAGGAGGCTCTCCATTATGTCGATTACCTGCTGGCGCGCCAAGCCGAAGGCCGTGAGGCGCGCGAGTGGAGCCGGTTCTCGGCTGAACAATTGACCGCGCAATACGCCGAGGGCGACGCCATTTACGATCGGGATTGATGGCCGCTCCCGCTTACTCGCAAGGGGATGTGTTGCTGGCGTTTTGCTCACTGAACTTCGTCATCGAAGTTGACCCGCGTCCCGACATCGTCGGGACTTGCGCGAGGACGACCCGTGCGCCTACCTGCCGATAGTTGATGGGCGCATTGCGTTTGCCCTTTTGCGTGGATACAATATTCCCATGACGACGAAAGCAACCACCGTCAATGGCCTGAGCAAGCCGGACGCGAAGTATCGCGCACTCATTAATGATTGTCTGCGGGAATTCAAAGAAATGCAGAAAGAGATGCGCCGTCAGCGAGCGAAGACCGCGCGTCTCCGCACCTCATCCCGCCGCACCATGAACGATACCTGGGAGGTTCTGCGCCGTATGGAAGCAACTCTTTGAGCTGGTTCGCGGCACGCTGTTCCTGGGGCGCGAGGTCGGCGAGTTGCGCAAGGAGGTCACAGAATTGCGCGAGGAGATGGACGATGTCCAACGGGCGCTCAATCAACTGGCTCACAACTTTGAGCTTTTGACCGAGCGCGAGCGATTGGAACGGGAGAAGCAGCTCTTGCAGCTTGAGAACGCGATTCTCCGTCTTGAACGCCGCCTGCCTCCCGCTAAACCGCCGAAAGAGCGGAACTGAATTCGCCGCAATGTACGGCCTCCTCTATACTCGTGCCCGCATCCATCCGTAGCGGGTGTGGTCCGGCTCGAGGGCCAGGGCGGCGTAGGTCTCTTTCATCTTCGACATGTTGTCGGCGGTGACCTTGTCGAACTCGAGCAGGGTCTTCAGCTCTTTGCTCATCCGCGATTCGTAATCCTTCGGAACCGGTTTGTACGAACCGGTATCCACCTTCCCGATGCCATACAGCTTCGCCGAAGTCAGTCCCAGGATTTTGCGTTTGGCGGATTCGGTGAGAGCGGGATAGCCATACTTCTCGCGGATCGCTTCTGGAATTTGGAACCGCCACAGAGCTTCGATCTGCCATTGTGGGGAGCCGTACCAGACTGAATCCGAGCCGAACACAATCCGGTCTTCGCCCATGAACTTCATGAGCTGGCCCATGATGTGCGCCGCCACGGTCGGGAAGGTCACCACGGACGAGGCCCACGTCGTGCCGATCTCCGCGTAGCAGTTGGGCAGGTCTTTGACAAGCTGGGCGTACTCCGTTGTCCAACTGATGTTCGGCACCCCTCCGCGAAGTTTGTCGGCCTGAATGTCCTTCAGCATGTCGGCCAGGAAAAAGTTCGGCTGGATGCACGCGTGGTAGCTGATGAAGTTGAGCTTCGGCCAATCACGCGCCGCTTTCGGCAGGTCGCCCGGATGGCCGCGCAACGGGTCGGGCGGTCCCGGCGCCAGGCCCTTGTGGACGCAGATGTTGTTGAAGCCCGGCTTGCGGTTCTTGAGCTTCTCGTAGTTTTTCTGGATGAGCGCGAAGGTTGGATAAGCCACTTCCTCGTCATCGTGGCGCCATTGCTGCATGAGACTGTTGGGATCGGTGTCCACCTTGGCAGCGTTGGAAATGTTGTAGCCCTTCCATGAATCCGGCTCGTTTTGATCGATCTGTTCCTGAATGTAAGCCAGGTTGCCTTTGCCGGGGTAAAGCATGCCATGACAAAGCATGCGCGTGGAACCGGAAATCTCGTTGATGAAGTTGCGCGCCGCGGCGGTCTGTGCCGCCGTCAGAATCTCGCCGCGCTGTGCTTCTTCCGCATTGCGCGGGGCCCGGGCCTTTTCGCCTTCAATCTGGACCATGGAAGCGGTGACGTTGCTCAGCAGCCCAATCGTGACCTGGCTGTCGAGATACACGTCCTTGATGAACCGCGTCAGATGGGCGTAGGCCGGATCGATGGGAAGACCGACCAGCGCCGGGTTCCAAACACCCCAGCTTTCGCCGCGCTCATCGAGCTGGCCCCGGGAATTGAAGGGATTCGACTTCACAGTCGGAGCCGATGACGGCCCTTGCGCGATAGCACGAAGACCCGCCGGGGAAGGTTTGCTCCCTCGGACGAAGTGCAGTTGATCGTCGAAGACGAACAGGTCCCTGGGCGGCGCCGCCGCGGCGTAGGCTGCCGGTTCGAACATCTCGATCAGACTGACGTTAAAGAACCGTCCGAAGACCTCGTTCATGGCGATCAACGTGGCCGCCATGCCTCCGGAACTGTGCAGGAACTTCCGCCGGCTAATGCCGAGTTTTTGGCTGGCCTCGTCGGCGAGCGCTTCGACCCGCGCCTCGACGCGCCGCTGCTGTTCCGTCTGCGGCACCGGCATGTACTCCCCGTTGGAAATCATCCGCGTCGGGATGGGCGTCCCGCCGTCGCGGGACTCGGTGACGTCGGCGCGCTCGCATTTGGCGACCTGTTCCTCGTCCAACATTCCGTGGTCTTCCTCCCAGACTCGACCGATTTCATTCCATTGTTTCATAGACATGTCTCCGTGTGTGGTTTTGAGTTACGGGCGATGTTGCGACGATAACGCCGCGACAACGTTCCGCACAAGGCAAATGGGACTCTTCTACCTTACGGACTCAGTCGAATCAACGCAGCGCCATCGCTGGGCATCCGGCAGATGGCGCCTTGGCAGGAAAGCGCGATGGTGCGCCCATCTGGCGAAAGCACCGGCTGAATACCGCCAAAGGCGCGACGCGGGAGAGATTCATCAAACTGCGCCAACGCACTCGAGGCAGCGAACGTCAGAAGCCACGCCAGCAATCGAGTTTGATGCGGCCGCGATTTCAGCACTGGCAACCTCCTATCGCGTCATTTCTGTTCCTTCGCCGGCAGCACGCGGATTTTGATGTTTCGGAACTCCAGGCGGTCGGTGTGGTCTTGCAGAGCGATGGGCCCCTTTTTAAACGTGCCGAATTTGGCGCGGTCTTTGTGTTTGCTCTTGGCAACGCGTTGCTTCCAGTCGTCGCTCCACAACTCGTATTCCACGACTTTTTCGCCATTCAGCCAGTGCTCGACATGGGCGCCGTCCACGAGGACGCGCATGTGATTCCACTGTCCCAAAGGCTTCGCCATGTCCTTCGATGGGGCGTACAAATCGTAACAGGCAGCCGCGACCTGCCGCTTGTCGCGCGTCAGATGCGCGGTGTTGTCGAGAATCTGCACTTCGGGCGCATAATGCCACGCCGTGACCGGCTCTTCGGACACATGGTAGAGAACGCCGCTGTTGCCGTTGGGGACCGTCTTCCATTCGAGCTGCAAGTCAAAGTTCTCGAACTCTTCCGTCGTGACAATGTCATCCCCACCCCCCGCGCCTTTGCCACCCGCGCCTCCCTTCACGCGGACGAGCACGCCGTCGATCACGGTCCAGCCGGGCGGCATCTTGTCCATCTTGTAAGCGCGCCAGCCGGTGGTGGTCTTGCCGTCAAAGAGAAGTTTCCAACCCGCCTGCCGTTCGGCGTCGGTGAGCGTGTTGGGTGGAGATGCTGCGAATGAAACCGCAGGAGGGGAAATGAGCATCAGGCTCAAAAGGCATTGGAGTTGTGTCTTGGTTTTCGTGATCATAGGATTAACAGAATGCTCCCACGAAAGCGGTTCGGCAATGCGAGAGTTTGTAAGTCGGGTGAGGGTGCGGGTCATGTGGCTTGCTGAATGCGTGCGATAAACTCCGCGACTCTCACAATTTCGATCGTCCGATACTTTTTGAGGGCCACTAAATCACGATCGCCGGAGACGATGTTCGCTGCGGCGGCGGCCACCGCACAGGCGAGCACCGCGTCATCATCCGGGTCATGCAGAATGACAGGGGTGATCTGCGCCGGTTGAACGACGGTGGCGAGGGCCGCATAGCCCGTGACCAAATCCCGTGGTTGAGCCTGCGCGGCGGTGAGTCGTGAGAGGAATTTCTCGCGCTGCAAAACTTCCTCCAATTCGGCCAGCAACTCGCCGCTCGTGAACAGTTCCACCGTCCCTCGGCGCGCTGCGTTGAGGAGTTAGCGGGACGGCCCGTGCCAAAGCAAACCAGAGACAACGATGTTCGTGTCAGCGACGACTCGCATCGTCGACACGCCGCTGCGCACGTGCGGCCTGGACTTCCGATTCAACTTCCGCCTCAGTCAGCACGGGCAGATTCTGCGCGGCCAAGCGGTCCGCCACGGCGAACAATTGATCCACACGATTCCGTTTTAATTCTGCGCGCAACATGCGCTCGACGGCACTTGGTTCGAGCAAGCCCTTCCTTTTGGCTTCCTCGGCGAGACTGTCGGACAGATCCAGTTTGAGTTCCAGCACCATGAGAGCACAGTAGCCCTCGGCCGCAGTGCTTTCAAGCTGCGAATGTTCGGTGGTCATGCCGTCTGACACTGCCCATCAGAACGGCGGCTTGACGCCCAGTTCCGCGCCGAGAACTTGCAGTTCGTCTCGCAGTTGAGCATTGAGTGGAATCCCCTCCAAGCGGCGCCGTTGCTCTGTTTCGTGTTCGATCTCGCCGGGAACAAAAATACGTTCGACACCACGCGCGCTCGGGCAGGAATGCATCAATTGAATCATCTCATCCATGCGCTGGCGAAATGTCGCCAATGGCATGAACGCGCCGATGCGCAGCGCGGCGCAGGTGTGGGCCACTTGCGCGGGAAGCTCGATCTGTTTATAGAGAGTGTTGACGTGAGTGGAGAATCCGCCCCCAGACAATACGCCCGTCAGGATGTCGAGCAAGAGGCTCAACCCGTAACCTTTGTAACCGCCAAAAGGCTGAATCAACCCCTGATGTGCCGCGGCATTCGGATCGTCCGTCGGCACGCCGTTTTTGTCCAGGGCCCAGGTGGTTGGGATTTTCCTTTTCTCCTGCTGCGCGACAAAAATCTTCCCCCAGGCGACAGCCCCGGTCGCCATATCGAGCACGATGGGCGGGGAACGACCGGCTGGCACGGCAATGGCCATGGCATTATTACCCAGCCGCCCCTCGCGCCCGCCCGTGGGCGCCATGGTCGGACCAGCATTGGTGGAGGCAAAGCCGATCATTCCGTGTTGGAGCGCTTGCATCGCATAAAACGCCGACGCGCCAAAGTGATTGCTGTTCCGGACGCTGACAACCGCCACGCCCGTTTTCTTCGCCTTGGCGATGGCCAGTTTCATCGCCGTGGCTGCTGCGACCTGGCCGACGCCGTGGCGCCCATCAACCAATGCGGAGGACTTCTGCTCGCCAATGACTTCAGGCCGCGCTTTGGTTTTGAATCCTCCCGCACGCAGCCGATCCGCGTAGATTTTCATCCGAATGACGCCGTGCGAATCCACGCCGCGCAGATTGGCGAAAATCAGATTGTCCGCCGTGAGTCGCGCGTTCCGGGCCGAGAGTCCAAGCCTTGCAAAGCAGGCGCTGCAAAACGCCGAGAGTTTTCCAGCGGGCACTTTTATCGCGTTCATGTCGTTACACTGTGGACTGGACCTTTACTACTCGGTTTTTGCCAGCCGACGCAAGGCCCGTTCTGATGGTTTGAGATGGTTTGACCCTTCTGAGCCGCCCGGCCTACCATGCCGGGCCATGATATTCTCGCGGCAGACAAGCGTAGCGTTGACGCGTTTGTCAGGCCTGGCAGCGCACAATCCTTGCGCCTGGATTGCAACGTTGCTCGCCGCCGCCCTCGGCACGTTGCTCGTTCACTCGAGTCGTGCGGTTGAGCCGGAGCCAGTCGTTCCGGTCGCGGCGCAACCGCTGGCTGCGAACGTGACGCGGCTCATGGAGGCGCTCGATCTCCTGGGCGCACCGCTGCCGGCGGATGTGAAGCAATCACTGGCCGAGGCGGCGCGCAAGCCGGACGCCGAGCGCTTGCAGCAGCTGCTCGATGAAAGCGCGCTGTTTATCGTGGATCTGAACCCGGAGTCGCGCGTCAAGGCGCGGCGCGGCCCGGCGAAGGCGGTGCTTCAGCAGGGCGGCTACACGCCGGTCGTTGTCAAAGTCGTCAACCTCAGCACGGTCACGAAGGAGCTTCGCGTTTCCAGTCCGCAGGCCGGGCAGGTCTATGCCGGCATGACGCCGCTTAGCGCAAAGCGGATGCAGCGCGAGCCATTGCGCGAACTGGAAGCAAAGACAGCCGGCACGAATCAGTTCCTCGACCTGGAGATGTTCGCGCGTCCGCCCATGACGCCGCATCTGAGCGGCCTGGAAGTGGAATACACGCTGGCTCTCATCCATAGCCGCGACGCAGGCAAACGCGAGGCCACCGTTGCGTTCGATGTGGGCGGGCCCACCCAAGACCTCGGCTTCCGCGCGGAAGTGCCGGTTTTGTTCGACATCCAACCCGCCGTGCACGTGACGTTGCGCGTGCGCGACCACGATGGTTCGCCGGCGACCGCGAGTTTCATTTTCCGCGACACCGCCGGCCACACGCATCCGCCACAGGCGAAGCGGCTGGCGCCGGATTTTTATTTTCAGCCGCAGATTTACCGGGGTGATGACGACAGTGCGCTGCTGCCACCTGGCAATCTCGCGGTTGAATTCACGCGCGGCCCGGAGTACCGGCGACTGCGGCGCACGGTAACGATTCCGCGTGGCGCGCAGGCCGAGCTTTCATTCCAGCTCGAACGCTGGATTGATCCCGCCGCATCCGGTTTCTACAGTGGCGACCATCACATTCACGGCGCCGGATGCGCGCATTACACGAGTCCGACCGAGGGCGTCACGCCGGAAGACATGTTCAAGCAGGTCGAAGGCGAAGGATTGAACGTCGGGTGTGTGCTCACGTGGGGCCCGTGTTTTACGCATCAGCGAAAATTCTTCGCGCCAGACGTGAATCGGTTGAGCAAACCGCTCACGGTGATGAAGTACGATCTGGAAATCAGCGGCTTCGGCTCGGAAGCGCTCGGCCATGTCTGTCTGCTCAACCTCAAGGACCAGACGTATCCCGGCTCCGAAGGAACGAAAACCAAGGGTTGGCCATCGTGGACCTTGCCGGTGATGAAATGGACGAAGGCCCAGGGCGGATTCACCGGTTACGCCCATTCGGCGAGTGGCCTCGAAATTCACACGTCGTCCGCGGTGAAGCGGCTTTTTCAAAAACACGATGCCGACGCAGACGCGCGTCTCACCACCGGCGAAACGGCGACCGCATTACTGCCGTTCGCTTTCCCCCAGATCGACGACGACCGGGACGGCGTATTGACCGACTCTGAATTGGCCGCCGCGCACGAACGCGCTGCCGTCGAGCTGCCCAACTTCGCCGTGCCCGCCATGAACGGCGTCGGGGCGATGGAGATTTGTGTAACCGTCGCCCACGGCGCGTGCGATTTCATCAGCGCGATGGACACGCCGCGCATTGCCGAGTGGAACATGTGGTATCACATCCTCAACTGCGGCTTCCCACTCAAAGTGAGCGGTGAGACGGATTTCCCCTGTATGAGCGGCGAGCGTGTTGGTCAGGGCCGCGTCTATGTGCAGCTTGGGAGGCAGAAGCGCCTGGACTTCGCCGCCTGGTGCGACGGCCTCGCGCGCGGGCGTTCATACGTAAGCGATGGTTTCGCGCATGCGCTCGCCTTCAAAGTCAACGGAACGGCGCCCGGCTTTGGTGACGTGCGTCTCGACGGCCCCGGCGAAGCGACGGTCGAAGCGGAAGTCGCCTTCGCGCCCGAAACGCCTGCCCTGGTCGCGCACGGATTCGCGCTGCCGCCCGATGGCCAACGCTGGAGCGGCGACACCGTGACCCTCCACGGTCCGCGCACCGACGCGATGACTCCGGGCGGCGAGCGCCTGGTGGAGATCATTGTCAACGGCCGGCCCGCCGTGTCTGCGCGCGTGCCTGCCGACGGGAAACGACACCTCTTACAGTTCCGCGTGCCGATCGCGCGCAGCAGTTGGGTAGCGCTGCGCCAGTTCCCGCAATTGCACACCAACCCGGTGAATGTTCACATCGGCGGCGCGCCCATCCGCGCTTCGCGCCGCAGCGCCCGCTGGTGCATCGAAACCATCGAACGTCTCCGCGAGCAGCGCCGCAATGCCATCCGCGAATCCGAACGCGCGGCGGCCACGCAAGCGTATGACGAAGCGGCGGAAAAGTTCCGTCGCATCGCCGAGCAGGCGCCGGAAGGGAGTTAATCTTTCAAGGTTCTGCGGCCTTTGGCGCGCCAGTCTTGAGATGGCTGCGCAGCCAGGCGAGCAAATCCGCAACATCGGCCGGCTGGAGTCCTTCCGCATACGAAGGCATCAACGACGACGCCAGCCGGCGCACACCCAGCACATCCTTGCGCAGCAGAACCTGCTCGACAGCGCCAGCCTGCACCAAAGTAAGACTGGTCGCATCGTCGCTTTTCAAAAGCCCCGTCATAGCCCCGCCATCGCGCATTTGCACGAGTGTCGTTTCGTAGCCAGGCCGGATGCGTTCGTTGGGCATAAGGATGTCTTTCAACAACGATTCCTCCGCCATGCCAAGTTGACCGAGCATGTCGGGTCCCACTTCGCTGCCTTCCTTTCCAATGCGATGACAGGTCGCGCATGCTTGTAGAAAAATTTCATGACCGTGCTTCAGGTCGCGCGGTCCCGCCAGCGCCGCGACGAATTTCCGGAACGTCTCGTCACTGATCGGTTCGATGGGCGGCAACTGGCCTGGCGGAATCAGCCCTTCATCGTTGCCCACGGTCGCGATGAAAGTATCCTCCAGAGCACGAGCGGCGGCGCGGACTTCGCCAAGAGGACTCGCGGCGAGACTCGCGAGCGCAGCCCGCGCCGTGTTGTCAGCGAGCGGCTTGCGCGGCGCATTCTTGCGGCCCTTGGCCAGCGCATTGAGCACGGCGGTTTGCGTGTCCGGCTTCGCCCCAGCCACCAGGTGGAGCGTGCCGGCCAGTTCGGATTCATTCCGGCGCGCGGCGATGGTCTGCGCCAGGCCCGGCAGAAATGGGGCAGAATCGCCAGGTTCGCGAATCAGTTCGGCAAGCATTTCCAAGCCACGCCCATGCAGCGAGGACAACAAAGCCGTATCCATCCAGCGGACGGCGAGTTTCGTGCGAGCGAACTGCCCCAGCATGGCGAATGCGCGCGGGTCGCGCGTTTCGCCCAGACTCAAAGCGAATTGAATTTGCACGCGCGGATTCGCCTCGATGGCGGCGCGGGTCAGCGTCGCGTCAAGCAGTGCGCGGCCTTCATCTTTGGCGAACCAGCGATCGGCGAGCTGGAGCGCATGAACGCGAACGGCGGCGTCTCCGTGGTTGATGAACGGCAGCACGTCGGATGGCGTGAGCATGGGGAGCGCGACCGTCCCGGTCGCAGCCATCGGCGTCCCGCCGACGGCATTCGGGCGCACTGCGGACTCAGGCGCGGTTGATTCGTCCGCACGCTCGTTCTGCCCGGCGGGACGCCGAGCAGTGCGGGCGGGACGCCCGCGCTCCCCATCCAACGACGCCAGTTCAGCGACTTGGTCTAACGTTCGCAGCGCAGTGATAATTGCTGAAGGTTCAGAAGATTTGTCCGCGAGGATTTCGCGGAGTGTCGACACGGCGGATTTTTCCCCGCGTTCCACCAGCAGGCGCTGCGCGGTTTGTCGCCGCCAGAAGAGCGGGCTGGCACATTCGCGGGCGAGGGCCTTCGTATCGAGCGTGCTCATATCGGCGGCAGGAGCCCGCGCTGCGTCGCGGTGAGTCAGGCGATAAACGCGGCCGCGATCGTGGCCGGCATAAACGCCGTATTGCTGTTGGAGATGGCGCGGGATGGCCGAGTAGTCCTCGATGATCTCGCGATAGTAGTCGGTAACCCAGATGCAGCCGTCCGGCCCGTGCGTGAGGTTCATCGGGTGGCTCCAGGCGTCGGTGCTCGCCGCGAATTCGGATTTCTCCTCGCCCGGCGCGCGGCGAAGTTTCAGCGCCGAACCGTCGGCCTCGATCTGCGCGCGATGGATGAGATTGCCCGCCGGTTCGCAGACGAAATATTGCCCTCGCAATCCGGGCAGCACGCGGTCTTGATACAACATTGGGCTGCACGCGGCCGTGAACCAGCCGTCGGCTTCGCTCTCCGCCGCGCCATAACGCGAGTTGTAATATTTGAAATAGACCGGGTCGTCAGCGCGTTTCTGCCGCCACGGATGCGGCTTCGAAATCGAGTGGACGCGCCGGTCGCCCGTGGGAGCTTCGAGCGACGGCGTGGCCGCATCCGGATTGCGCGCCAGATAACGCCACGGCAGCGGCGCGATGAAAATGCCGGGAACCGTCGTGGTCACGGTAAAGCGGTCGCCGGATTCCGTCATCGCGAAACCAAACGTGTGCGTCGCGCCTGTCACCGGTTCGATGGCGCGTCCGTCCGCGCGAATGCGGAAGTCGGAGCCGGGCAACGGCACCGGTTGGCGCAGATGCGGCCCGGTGATTTTTCCGCCACCCCAGCCGCGTCCGAAATAAATCCAGCCGTCGGCGCCCCACTGCGGAGCGTTGATGCCGCGCTCGAGTTCGCCCGTCGGAAAGCCCGTAAAGAGCGCCTCGCGCATCTCGGCTTTCCCGTCGCCATCGCGGTCGGCAAGGAACAGGATGTCCGGAGCACACGCCACGATGACCCCGCCGCGCGCGGGCACGAGCCCGTAAGCCGGCGGCAGGTTCGTGGCCCACACATCGGCAGCGTCCATGCGACCGTCGCGGTCCGTATCTCGGAGCAATTTCACCACGCCGAACGTCCCGGCTTTGGCGGCGAGTTGAAATTTCTCATCGGCCCGCACGCGCCGCACCTGCGTGTCGAGTTTTCCCCTTTTGTTGAGTTCCTCGATGTCGAGCTGGCCGGCGAGATTGTATCCGTGCAATTCCGAAACAAACATCCGCCCGCGCTCATCCCAGCACACGGCCGACGGCGAAGCGATGAGCGGCTCGCTGGCGACGACCTCCATTCGAAAACCATCCGGCAGCTTGAACGTCGAGGCGCTTTGCGTGGGGGTCATAGGCTTGGGCGCGTCTGTGGGTCTTGGAATTTGGGCGGGGGCGAGCTGTGTGGCGAACAGCGCGGCCCATGCGAGCGATGCGGCTTTCAACATGGCTTTGTATGGCCCAAGCGAAGGCATTGAAGTCCGTGTGTGTGAGGTTATAGCGATTGCCAAAAATAATTTCCGACCAAACCAAGAGCCAAGGCTGCTGCGCCTCACAGAGGCGCGCTCCGGGAGCGCGGGTCTGCGACCCGCAGCATGTCCAATAGGTTGCCAATCGG